>Ga0193750_1000056_pt1 | contig 41775 bp, 41 predicted proteins | sample L1c1metaG_FD_160569 | JGI IMG/M metagenome (GOLD analysis project Ga0193750, IMG submission 160569) | Soil microbial communities from a riparian zone of the East river system, Colorado, United States - L1c1 | ecosystem: Environmental > Terrestrial > Soil > Riparian zone | place: USA: East River... | reverse complement strand
GTGCTAAAAGGCGCGTTGCTTGGCCTTCTCCTCTCGGGGATGGTCGCTGTACTTACGTTCGTTCTGCAGCAGCATCTCCCATATCGAAAGATGCTGATTACCACAGGCATTCTGCTGGGAGTCGTCCTGGAGGTAATGGTTGGTGAACAAGCGCAGGAGATGCAACTCGCGCATTGGATCTCCAGAACAGACATTAGTTGGCCGGCCAACTTTATCCCTACTTGGATGGGGATGTGGTTTGCGGTGTTCCCCACTTACGAGACGATTGCCGCTCAGCTATTGGCCGCGATCTTGGTCGTGGGCTCTTATTATGCCGCAAGTCATGTGCGGCGCGGAGTACGAGCGCCCAGTAGCGACTTAGTAAACGCAACCGCAGCGAGCTCGAGCCTTTCCCAAGCCGCTGTCCGTTAGAACACTCAAGGAGCGATCGTTGGTATTATGTTTGCGGCAAAACGCTCCATCTCTTCAAATTGCGGGCTGCATTGCAGCAGGAGGAGGTCAACGCCAACTGATTCAAACTCAGCGATGTGTTCCGCAATTTGCCCGGGTGTGCCGACCAGTCCAGATCGCAATCCTCGATTACTAACGGAGTAATCTTCGAGGGAAACATGTTGATCAAGCTTTGTGCCGGCCAGCCATTGCTGGTAATTGTCGTAACCGGCAGCGGACTGTTTCACATCGGTAATGCGTGCCAGCTCTCTCTGCGCTTCCTTTTCGGTATCACGAACAATCGAATAGGCAGCGACTCCGAAAGTCATAGGACCGAGACCTTTCTTTTCTCTTCGCTCAGACATGTCAGCGATTTTGGAGCGGATACGATCGGGAGGATCTCCATGCATGACAAAGGCATCGCAGCGTTCACTAATCAATTCCTTCGCCGCTTCCGATTCGCCACCCGCGTAAATCACTGGTCGTGGCTGTGAGATTGGCTTTGGCTGCAAGACCGTATCCTCCACTTGATAGTAACTTCCGGAGAAAGAAAAATGATCCCGTTTCCACATTTGATCGACGACTTCGAGCCATTCCGCAGTGCGCGCGTAACGATCATCATGTTGCTCGAAATGGACACCGTACTTCTTTGCCTCATCCGCCCACCAGGATGAAACAACATTGAGAGAAAGACGGCCCGGGCCAGCGATATGATCGATGTTGGCGGCTTGTTTGGCGAGCAGGGCGGGCGAGTGAAAGGTGGGACGGACCGCAACCATCAACTCGAGGCGTTTCGTCACCGCCGCCAATGCTGCGGCTGTAGACCAGGCGTCCAACGCGGGCGCGTCGGCGCCCTTGATGTCGTTGAGGTTTAGTTCAGCGATAAGCGTGAGATCGAACCCGATCTCTTCGCTTCGTCGCGCCAGACGGCTCGCGTATTCCCACGTCGCCTCCATCTGTTCGTCTTCCACGTTTCGCAGCCAGCCGCCGAAGACTGGGAGCCAATACCCGTAACGCATTAGGTCCCCTCCTTTTCCTTCTCAAGGTAGTCGACCAGTCGCACGTGCGGATCAAAGCCAAGAATCTGAAGCGCGTTCGCAACAAAATTGGAGAGGGCATTAATGTCGTAATAAACAACGCTGCCATCGCGATCGTTGACGATGTATTCAATGCTGCCCACGTCGATTTGCGCGGCACCGACGATTTTTTCAACTGCATCAATTATTTCTTGTGGTGGCGTGTAACCCTCCACTTTCAATCCGGACATCGGTGCATCAACGAGCCCCATCGTGTTGGCGGCGGAAGCGCCGTCTTCGGTTCTGCATATCTCAGCCGGACACAGATTAAAGTTCTCTCCCGAGGTATCGACTTTGATCGCATACAGGAATTTTCCACCAAGAGTCTCGACTCGCGTAATGTGTCCGCCGCGGACCGGAAGAAACTCCTGTACGAGAACAGTGCTATCGATCCCAAAATCGATTTCGCCGGCCGCGGCCGCACGCTCCAACGCCGGCGTAGAATCAAAACGTGTAACCCCTGCGCCCCTGCCGCCGATATTCGGTTTGAGGATGACCGGAAATCCAATTTCTTGTGCTGCGGAAGCAGCTTGGATCGCGCAGTTCACGATACGCGAGCGCGGCGTAGCCAATCCCATGGAATGTAGGAGCGCGAGTTGCGCTGCCTTCGAAATCTCGAACGAAAAGGCTTTGCACCCGTTGATGACACGCATTCCAATGCGCTCGAGGTGTGCGAGATAGTCGCGCGTGAAGAAGATGCTTTGGGCGTTACCGCGTAGGTAAGCGGAGGCGCTCATCCGGTTGAAAAACAAAGCGTATTTTCTATCGGTCGCGGTCGCGTCATATACGTGACAGCCGGCATCGATACGAAGGTACTGAATCGAGCGGCGATCCATTTCCGCAAAGAGCGGGCGGAACCACTCTGCGTGCTCGTAATAAACCGCGAGTGGTAACTGCTGGTTCATCACTAGTTTCTCAATCATTAAGGATCGACTAGACCTGCGCGAGCGACGGACACCTTTCCGTCCATCAATACAGACCGGTTTAGCCTCGTTTTATTCCGCTCTCGCGGAGAAAAAGCCTAGCGGTTGCAGACTGCGAGTTAGTCGGGCGAGCATGGGGACCAAAGCGACCCAGCATAACTGCAGTCAGGCCGGCCCTCTCTTGGTAACGCTAGTTATTCTTCCTATGTTCGTGAGAGTGGAGCTGGCGATGCATGAATCTTAACCTGGGTTACTCGGTGTGACGATTCTCTGCGAGCCGCCGTTCTTCTCGAGGTAAGCTTCATCATAGTTTTTCCAAAACGCGGTAAATGCGTAGGTCTTGCCGGGTTCTGCGTTAACGCGTCGCTCAGTCGGCGGTGTATACCTATAGGCCTGTGGAGCCGTGCTTACCGACAAGTGATGCTGTCCGGGCAGCAACACCGCGTCGTAGCTCTGACTAAGCCCCAAATTCGCAACGTGGACACCGTCGACAAATAAGATGAGGTACTGAAAAGTCCCAAAATTAGCTGACCTGGTCACAACCAAATGAGCGTCATCCTCGGAACGGGCCAACCTAGAGTTTGATTTAACCTCTTGCGCCTGAATCGGTGTGCTTGCTGCAAAGCTGCATGCGATTACAACCATGATTAGTTTACCTGAAATGTAATTCAATATTTTCATGGATCTTGAGCCTTCAATCTATTCATACCGAGTTGGCAAAGTTATATTCCAGGAAAGTGATCGCCCGCATGGCGTGTCCCGCGAATGTCGCTCCAACCTTGACGATCAGAATAGCCTAACGAGAATTGAAGCGCTGGGAAACCGAGCGAGATGGACGCGTAAACGCAAAGGTCGGGAGAATCAGAATGGTCAGCTCACCGCCGTGCGCAGACAGATCGGAATGGCGGAAAGCCAGTCCCCCTTTGACGCCTGCTAGCGCGAATCTGCGCGCGCACGTGGAGCGGGTGTAAACTGGTCCCATGCACTTGTACGAAGCGCACTCCCGGTCACGGATACCCAAGCGGCGCAACTATTCTACGTTGAGACTGTCGGGTTGCAGTTCGCGCGTCGTGATCTTACACGCGACATCGTTTTTCTGTCGGCTGGCGAGGATAGAAAATCGATGCTTGGTCTGTGGGGTGCGAGCACAACGCTGGGCCGCGAGTTTCACAAATGCCACATCGCACTCAATGTTTCGTTGTTTGAACTCCTCGCTGCCGGCGAACGGCTAAATGCCGCGGGCATTCAGACTCAGAATTTCGCCGGCGAAAAAACGACCGAGCCATCGCTAATCGGATGAATGCCCTCCGCTCAGTTGTACTTCCGTGACCGCGATGGCCACTCGCTGAAATTGATCACACTTTTGGACGAATCACCGGAACCGGAGCTTGTCGGGTCGCTCTCAGAATGGAAAAAGCGCAGCCACGCTGCGTGATCGTGCCCATCCAAGGACAAATTTTTGGCATCAATCTTTTGGCAGCCACTTTAAAGGAGTCAGGCGGGTCACGGCGCCGAAACCAATACTCGGGGTGCGTGCTTCTCCAGAGAGTTTGCGGCCGGCCCAGCCGCCTCTACAGTCTTGGTGCTGTGAAACGCTGGTGGCTGGTTGTCGTTACCGTTATCGTTCTTGTTTTGGTCGGCGCGAGTGCCGCGGTCTACGTCGATTGGACTTGGAAACGAAAACTGTCACCGCGCGGTGGGCGTCCGTTTCTGACTCGAGTCGAGTTGCCGGTGCCGTCGTTCCAGCAAGGAGACGACAGATGGCGCGACGATTCGTTAGGCGGCGTTCCAGAGAACGGCACGCTCGGCGGCGAAGGTTGCGCTGTGGCGGCGGCGGCGATGGTGTTCAAGTTTTACGGGATCGACGTCGATCCGCAGCAGTTGAACTGGTTTCTAACTGCAACGGGCGGATTCACGGAGCAAGGCTGGGTTTACTGGGATCGCGCGGCGTGGTTCGCACCCGATCGGGTGCGGCACGTGTACGAAAACTTGCCGTCGTATCAATTGATCGATTCGAACATCGCGCACGGAAATCCGGTGATTGTGCGAGTGCGGTTGGGTAGCGGCATCACGCATTTTGTGGTCATTGCAGGGAAAGACGGCTTCGATTACCTCGTGCGGGATCCTGGTGCTGGCTCTGCGAAAGGGCTTTATCCCTTACGCGAACTCGGCAGCGACATCGAAGCGCTGCGATTCTACCAGCCCATCGCCAATACAAATTCGAATGTCGCAGTGCAGCGCTGAACGCTGAATCCGCAGAGTTGGCTTTCAATCGGATCTCTTGTTCATTTTACGCAGAAAAACGCCCCAGACGGTTTCCCGTCTGGGGCGCTGCTTGCCTGTCGCGATCTATCAGTTCTACTCAGTCGAGGGGAGCGACTTCGAACAAATTGTTTTCGCCGTGCTGCTGGGTGAAGAAAAGCATCGCCCGGTCTTTCCTGAATTCTCTCGTTCCGATTAATCCCTGGATCGTGCTGTCTCCCTCAGACATATGCAGACCGGTCGGTTCATTATCTTCCTCGGTCGCAATCGGAGCCATCCGATCCTCGCCCAGCGCCACGAATCGGGCCGCGATGCTTCTGTCCGGATGCTGTTGGTTGAGTTTGTAAGCCCAAATCGAATCGAGCTTATTTAACTGATCGTGCAACGTGTCGCCGCGGTCTTCTGCGACCAAGATCGTCTCTTTCGAGTCCGCGAAGGTGATATTATCAAACGACGCATGGTCGGCATCGCCTAGGACGAGGAGAGAAATGTGCCCAGTATCACGGCTCGCGTCGAGATCGACACGGAAAATTCCACCCCAGGTGCCTCGCGCTGCCAACTCAGGCTGTACGCCGGCGCGATTATCTGTGTCGCCAGTGATGTCGAAGAAGAAAGTCTGAAAGTGCGAATTAGGCTGAAACTGCCCATTCTCTGGGCGCTTGAATGGCGTGGCGCCCGCAGCTTTGGCCCGGGCGTTGGCATCGAATGCACCTGTGCCATCTACAGCTGTGTCGTGAATCGTGACCCACTGGACCGGATAGGACGCGCCAACGGTGTGGAGAAGCCGCTGATTGTTCGAGAGCACATCGCCTGTCGGGTGCTCCATCGAGAACGGAACGAACACGACCGCGTGGCCGTCGATCGAAACCTGGAGCGCCTGCAATTTGCCAAGGGTCAGGTCGTCAGGTGATGTTGGAACAAATCGGTAAACGAACGAATTCGGATTTCTACCAAACTGCCCAGGAATAGTTCCCTGTGGTACCGTGCTGCCGCCCACGTCTTCGATGATCAGGATGTTGCCCCTGTCATCAGGATGGATGCCTTCGTAGCCGCCACGGCCTAGGCTGCCATAGAGCGTGCGCAAACCTGCGCCGCCTCCCGTGTTTGCATCAAAATCGGCGCCCATTTCGATCACACCGCCGATAGCACCGTCTTCCTGGGTAAACAGGAGCGTTCGACTAAACGGGTCCCAGGTTGAACCATCGATGCTATTGAATCCAGTCAAACCATTCGCGTCGCCTGGTGTCATAAGTGTGACACGATGATCCGGGTGCGCCACATCAAGATTGATGCGCGTGATGTAGGCGCGATTGGTATTTCCGTTAGGCATTTCATGCCCCTGAAAAAGGAAATGTCGACCGTAATCATAGTCAGGCGTCGGGCCACCCGGATTATGATCCAGAATGAGATAAGTGTTTTCATCCGGCTCAGTGCGACTGCCATCGCTCAGGTTGCCCAATCGCGTGATTAGCCCCGAGGGGTTCTCAAGCAGATCGATGCCCTCGGCGATGAGCCCAGGGGCAAACTCCGGTGATAAGACATTATCGGTGATGATCTCAGGATTGGCCTCGGGGACACCACTTACGGTTTTGTTGAAAACGCGCACGTTGTCCGCGGCGGCGTTTGAAACAGCCATGGCGGCTAGCGCGATAATGGTAGCTACGAGTGAGCAGGACTTGGCCTGTAATGGATTCTTAAGATTAAGTTTCATGATTTGGTTGGTGTTCGTTGATTTTGTTTCGGTTTGCGCGGCAATTGACCGCACGCTCGAACACCTACACGCCGATTGTGACGAATCGGTTCAGAATGTGTAAAAGCTCTGTGACTTTGAGGGGACAGAGCCGTTACGCGGTTCAACCGCTATTGCTCGACTTGCGCTCCCCATACGGCTTTGACCTACACCAGGACCAGACTTCTCCCTACCGTTGGGCGCTGAGTATGTGTTGATCGATGCGGCATACGCATCTAATCAAAGACAAGCAAGTACTTGGAGGTTCTCTTCGTGATTCAATCAACCGATTCGCGCTGGTAAATTTTCCTCGGAAGACTTGTCTGCAGACTTAACGCAGCATCCGTTCGTGGGCTGAACAATGAAAAAGAATCGATCTAAGGCAAACGGCTCCACCGTTTTGAGTGATCAACGTTGCTCTAGCGGAGTCGAAGGGTTGGACGACATCCTGGCCACCGGTTTGCCGCGCGATTGTTTCTATCTGATCCAAGGGGATCCCGGTTCGGGCAAAACCACCCTGGCTTTGCAATTCTTGCTCGAAGGTGTGCGCTGTGGGGAATCGGTTTTTTATGTAACGCTTTCCGAGACGCGCGAAGAATTGTTGAAGGTGACACGCTCACATGGCTGGTCACTGGAAGATATTCCGCTACTCGAATTGTCTTCGATCGAACAGCTCCTGCGTCCGGAAGCACAGACGACGGTTTTTCGTCCTTCCGAGATTGAACTGAATAAAGTCAGCAAACTATTGATCGATGAAGTGAGCGAAAGGCGTCCGGCACGGATCGTGTTTGATTCGCTCTCCGAATTCCGGTTGCTGGCAGAAACGGCGTTACGCTACCGGCGCGAATTGCTGAATCTAAAACGACACTTCGCGCAGCACCGGAGCACGGTGTTGTTGCTGGACGACAAAATGGACAAGGGCATGATCGGAACTGATCCGCATGTGATGAGCCTTAGCCACGGAGTTATTGAGATGGAGCAGCTTTCTCCGGACTACGGCAAATCGCGACGACGGCTGCGCGTGCTCAAATTGAGAGGAGTTAAATTTCGCGAAGGCTATCACGATTACATAATCGATACCGGTGGCTTACGGGTGTTTCCGCGTCTTGTAGCGGCGGAGCACCGCACAAAAATCGAGCGTGAGCCAGTTTCCAGTGGCATCAAGGAGCTGGACGATTTATTTGGCGGCGGTTTGGATCGTGGCACCACGACGCTAATTCTTGGCACCGCAGGCACGGGCAAATCCACGCTCGCTTTGCAGTATGCCAGGCAAATGGCGTCAAAGGGTGACCGGACGATACTCTTCGCCTTTGATGAAATGCGTTCTATCATGCTCGCTCGCGCCAAGGCATTGGGGCTTGATTTGGAAAAGCACGTTGAAAGCGGAGCCATCACCGTACAGCAAGTGGATCCCGCGGAGATTTCGCCCGGCGAATTCGCTGCTCGCGTTAAGGAGCAGGTGAACGGAGGCTGCAAACTCGTGGTGATCGACACCCTCAATGGATATCTCAACGCGATGCCCGGCGAGAAGTACCTTGCCAATCAACTTCACGAGCTTGTCACTTATCTGAATTACCAAGGCGTTATGACCATCCTCATTTTGGCACAGCACGGGCTGGTCTCCGCCGCTGAGTCCCCGGTAAACCTTAGCTACCTATCGGACACTGTGCTGAGCCTGCGATACTTCGAAGCGGCAGGCGAGGTCAGACAATCGATAGCGGTGATTAAAAAACGAAGTGGCCCCCACGAAAAAACCATTCGTGAATTCAAACTGGAGCCGGGCAAGGGCATTCGTGTTGGTCAGCCCTTGAAGGAGTTTCACGGCGTTTTGACGGGAATGCCCGTGTTTCGCGGCGATACAGGGGAAATGATGCCGCCTTCCGATGGAAAAAAATAATTCGAAAGAGCGCGCCCTCATCATTGCGCCTGTCGGACGGGACGCTCAGGTCATGGCCGAGTTGCTGGGCCGCCACGGATTTGAAGCACAGATTTGCGGTTCACTGGCAGAATGCGCCGCGCATATTCAGTCCGGTGCAGGTGCACTCATGCTTACGGAGGAAGCTCTCGAATTGGGCAGCTTATCGCATCTATTCGAAGCACTAGCCGCGCAACCGTCCTGGTCTGAGTTGCCACTAATCATTCTGACGACTGGCGGTGAATCTCGACTAGCCCGATTACTGGAATTAGCCGCACAGGCAGCTGGCAGTGTGACTTTGCTGGAGCGGCCTGTAGGAACTACAACATTGATACGTTCTCTTGAGGTCGCGTTAAATTCGCGGCGGCGACAATATCAAGTGCGAGATTTCCTGGAAGAGCAACGTCGTACGGAGCAGGAACTGCGCGAGACGCACGAGCAATTGGCTGATCGAGCCAAGCAGCTTGAAACACTCGTTGAATCACGCACTGCGAAACTGGCCGAGTCTAACGAACAGCTTCGGCGTGAGATGGCCAAACGCGAAGCCTTGCGTCGCAAGTTACTTCACGCACAAGAAGAGGAGCGGCGGCGCATAGCTCGCGAGTTGCACGATCAGATGGGGCAGAATCTGACTGCTCTTAATGTCGGCCTCAAATCCTTGCTCGATCGCCAATCACGCTCGGTCCTCGGCAGTCGAGTGCAACGCCTCCAGGAGCTAGCCACGCAAACCGCGCGCGATCTTCACCGTGTGGCAGTGGAACTGCGACCGGCTGCACTCGATGAGCTCGGACTTGTTAAAGCGATTCATGCGTTGACCGAAACCTGGTCAACGCGGTACGGCATTGACGTGGATTTTGAGGCGGGGCAATACCAGCCTACCTGCATCTCTTCCGAGATTGAGACGATTCTTTACCGGATCATTCAGGAAGCGCTTAACAACGTCGCAAAACATTCCGGCGCAACGCGCGTGGCTCTTGTCCTCCGCCACACCGCAGACCAGGTACAGGCAATTATTGAAGATGACGGGCGGGGGTTCGACGCTAACGTGGCGTTCCAATCTGGAAATGGCAGCAACCGCTTGGGGTTGCTCGGAATTCAGGAACGTCTCAGTACGGTCGGCGGCAACTTTAAGGTCGAATCCGCTCCTGAACGCGGTGCCACGTTGCTTGTCCGCATTCCAATTTCCAAAGCACATGAAAAGAAAAAAAAAGCAAAACGAAGCGAAAATTCGCGTGCTACTGGTTGACGATCACGCAGGTATGCGTGACGCCTTGCGAACGTTCATCAATTCGGAGCCGGATCTGACGGTTGTTGCTGAAGCCGCCAGCGGCCACGCTGCGCTCGACGTATTCAGGCGCACGACGCCGGACGTAGTCTTAATGGACGGCTCGATGCCTGGAAAAAATGGAATCGAGGTCACTTACGAACTCAGACAACTTCAACCTGCGGCGAGAATCATCGGTCTGACGTTGTATGAATCGTCCACGTATCTGGAAGATATGATCGGAGCGGGCGCTAAAGGTTACGTGTCAAAGGCTGCCGCGCCCACCAACATAGCCGAGGCCATCCGTGCCGTTGCCGCAGGCAGAACTTATTTTGACGAAAACATTCCGCGTCGCTCTTCTGCACCGGCCCACAACCAGCCAGTGATGGACAAGTTAAGCGAAGACGAAGCGGCGGTAGTGAAACGCCTCGCGGATGGTCAGACTAATGCCGAGATCGCCGCTGCCTTGGAGGTCAGCCTGCCGGTCGTGGAGAGACACAGGACCGCTGCGATGAAGAAACTTAATGTGCGCAGCCGCGCCGAGCTCGCACGAGTCGCCGTTCTGCGTCAGTGGTGAATCCGGAGTTTGAACCGCGGTTCTAAGTGAGTTCAATTCCTATTCAATCTCCGCGGCCCAAACGGTTCCGGTGTACTTGCCTGTGCGATATCTGATTTTGACCAGGTCGTTCTCGCGCAATTTCTCCCATCTTGCTTGATCGGCCGGGACTTGGAATGTGCGGCCGTTGTCAACCATTCGCACTTTCACGATCCACTGTTCGTGCTTCAACGCGCGCGGATCGCGACTCGTGCCGCGCGCCTCTGACTTCATCACGTACCCATCAACTGCGATCTCATCGTCCGCCATGGGACGAAGCTCCTCATCTGGACTAGACTCGGATTGCGCGGTCGGCGTTTCTGCAGTCAGCAGTGCGACGTCGATGTGCTCCTTCGCTAGCACCACTGCTTCGCCGCTGTTCTTTTCGCAACCCGTAACGGCGATTATCAAAAACGCTGCAACGACACACGGTGCTACACTCGTTCGTAACATTTCCGTGACTTGATTGCTTCTTGTTCGTCCCAGTTTGGCACGTAGCATGGACATGCTCTCATATAGCGAAAAAGGAGGGTGAATTATGGGTGTGATGTTGCAAGCCTTTTATTGGGATTGTCCGCAGGCGGAAAACCGCGAACACCAATGGTGGAGCGTCATTAAATCGAAATTGCCGGCGATCACGCAAGCCGGTTTCACCGCCTTGTGGCTTCCGCCTGCAAACAAGGCAGCCAACTGGAAATCGATGGGCTACGACCCTTACGATTATTACGATCTCGGTGAGTTTGACCAGAAAGGCGGCGTGCCGACTTGGTTCGGTTCCAAGGCCGACCTGCTCGATCTCATCGAGTCTGCGCACGCGCTGGGACTGCAGGTGTACGCCGATCTCGTGTTCAATCACAACAGCGGCGCTGACGCGCAGGAACCAAATCCCATCGACGGACAGTTGCGTTGGACGAAGTTCACGCCGAAGAGCGGCAAGTTTCCGCGTGATTGGAAATGTTTTCATCCCAGCCAATACGAGACTTGGGACGGCGTCACGTTCGGCGACATGCCGGACCTCTGTCATCGCACACCGTTCGTTTATACCGAGTTGATCACTTATGCGCGCTGGCTGTTGGAAGAAATCGGCTTCGACGGATTCCGTTACGACATGGTCAAAGGGTACGGCGGCTGGATGGTGCGCTCGATTCAAGAACTCCGCGCACTGCGCGGTGGTACCAGTTTCAAACCGTACGCGGTCGGCGAATGCTGGGACAGCGAACGCACAATCGACGATTGGCTCGATGAAGCGAACGCCTGGTCGGACAATCCGGTGGGCGCATTCGATTTTCCGCTGCGCTGGCGTTTGCGCGATTTGTGCGACAGCTACGGATTCAGTCTGCGAACTCTCGCCGAACGCGGAGTTTTGATGTGGGGTCGGCCCGAACAGGCTGTCACTTTTGTTGAGAACCACGACGTGGTTCGTGACAGCCCGATTATCAACGACAAGCTGCTGGCTTACGCGTGCATCCTCACTCACGAAGGTTATCCGTGCGTCTTTTGGGAGGACTACTTCAACTGGAACCTGGCACAGCCGGATAATCAGAGCGGCATCGCTGCTCTTGTGAAGGTTCACGAAAAAAATGCTGTCGGCCCAACGCAAGTGCTCTTCGCGGATGACGACCTGTACATTATGCAACGCTCGGGCGCAGGCGATCAAACCGGACTGGTGTTTGTTCTGAATAACCGCGGCACATGGAATGGCACGTGGGTCCAGACGCGATGGAATAAGACGCGTTTGGTTCCAGCAGCATGGCGCGGCCGCGATGACGTTAGCACCGCGGAGGAGAAATGGACTAACGAGTCTGGATGGGTTGATCTCTGGGCTGCTCCGCGCGGCTACGCGGTTTACGTGCCGCAATGACCTGCATTGTATAAGGCTAGTGCCGCTGAGACGGCCGCAGCTACAACAATCTAACTCGCAAAGTAACTACGCTGGCGGGATTCGAAGCTGTCGCCAAAGTAGCGTTTCCACCATTGGTCGGTCTCATCCAGGTGGCTGACTTCTACTTCGTCGGCTTCCGGGTGTTGGGTAAGCCAGTCGCGAAAGGCGAAGTGCCTGTAAAGACGCATGAATTCGCCAAGATAAATATCCGCAACACGCGGATTACCTCGAATGATGAGCATGTTCTCGTCATTATTCGTCGTAGAAGCCTCACTGAAGTTTGCTGAACCGGAAACCACCAAGGGATTGGCTCCAAGGGGATCAACCAGCATGTATTTTGTATGCAGGTATCGGACATTAACGTTTAATCCTGAGAGCTGTTCCACCAGCCAGTGATTAAAGGCGCCTTTCCCCAAACGCGATCCAATCGCGAACTTGTTTTCCTTCATCTTCCTCAGCTTAATGATTGCTGCTTCATTTGCCGCCTTCTGCTCCTTGGTTTTGGTGGGTCCGCTCATCGCTTCCATCAACGCGTAGCGTAGTTTGGCGGTTCCATTGCGGTAAGCATCCTGGAAACGCTTATTCATTCCGAACGCAAAGGTCATGAATAGCGCGTCATGAGCTGCCGTGGCCTGCTCCGCATACCAGTCCAGCGCCTTCAGGTTGTCGCGCGGGCTAAAAATCGAAGTGATTTGCTCCGCGAGTGGGTCGTCCGGAAGTGGACTCTTGCCAGCCACCACCCCAACATCTGCAGACTTCGCTATATTTTTCTTTAGCTCATTCCACAGCCATAAATATCCGGTCGCAACGTCATTCTTCTCACAAATATGGACGACGTTGCTATGTCCATAAATTCCTCCGACACTGAAATTCGTTGAACCTGTAAGGACTGCCTGCGCGACGCCACCCTTGGTTAGCACAATGATCTTGTTGTGTGAAAGCGTCAGGCCCTGCGCGTTGCGTGGATAACAAATGTTCCCAAGACCGAATTTCTGGATGGCGGCCTCATTGGCGACCTTTTGCTCATCATTTTTCGCGTGATAGAGAACCTGCACATCAGCGCCGCGGTCCCGAGCTGCGCCGAGCGTTGGGAGCACCTTGTCATCCGTGAATTCGTAAGCACCCACACGCAATCCCCAACCCGGACCAACAGCGCGCCCGATGAAGTCGGCAATTGATTCGGCTGCGCCGCGCGACAGCCATGTGAACGCTGCTGGACCAACTTCTTCGGGCCGTTTATCGCCGAATCTGCGCGTGTACTCCTGAGACGCAGCTGCGCCGCGGTTGAAATGCACATGATGCGTTCTGCCGTGTTCGCTCTCGGTGCTAATATGAACTGCTACCTTTTCCGACTCCTTCGGACTCCCCGGGATGCCTCTGAGAGCAAACACTTCGTACGTGTAATCGTGCTCCGGTTTCGCAGAAAAATCCGACCATGTGAAGCCCTGTATCGGATGTTGCCGCGTTGAATAAAGAATCCCAGGAGGTGGAGACGGTTCTACGCTGGCGAAAGTTTTATATCCTGACAGCCAGTATTTTTCCCCTTCGGTATGATCTTCTCGTCGCAATGCAAATCCGAGCAAGCCCGGGCACTTTGTCTCCGGTAGATCGATACCGAGAAGCACGACGTGCGTGCCCGCAATCGCCTGAACCGTCAGATCTCCTTTTTGCTCCTTATTCCGCATTGCCTTTTCCCATTTTACGAAGCAACACTTGTTACCACCTGATAGCCGTGCTGCCTGAACGTATCTCATTATGTCCGCCAGAAAGAAAAACTGCGATCTTTTTTACAACGACAATCAGGCAATGTCGGAACTGCGCTGGTGTTTCGCGCGGCTACGTGGGCTCCCCGGAAGTTGAATTAAGTTAGAGTCGGTGTTCGTGAATGCATTTCGCGACCGAATTTTGGTTAAGCCGGTTGTGCTTTCAGCGCGCGCTCGGAGGCATTTACCTCATCGCGTTTCTCATCGCAGTTAATCAGTTCATTCCACTACTTGGCGCGCGCGGGCTGCAACCGGTGCGACTTTTCGTGCGCCACGTTCCGTTTCGCCGGGCACCGAGTCTGTTCTACATCAACTGTTCGGATTGCTTCATCGCCGTGATGATCTGGTGCGGCGTGGGTTTGTCGTGTTTCGTCCTCACGGGCTTCTCGGAATCGTTCGGACTCGGCGCGTCGATGCTCACGTGGGCGTTGCTCTGGATCATCTACCTCTCACTCCTGAATGTGGGCCAGACGTTTTACGGATTCGGTTGGGAAACGATGCTGGCCGAGACGGGCTTCCTGGCAATTTTTCTCGGTTCATCAGACACGCGGCCGCCCGTGATTGTGATGTGGCTGATTGTGTGGGTGCTTTTTCGCACGATGTTCGGTGCTGGCATGATCAAAGTGCGCGCCGACCCGTGCTGGCGCGATCTCACCTGTCTTTTCTATCATTATGAAACGCAGCCGCTGCCGAACCCGCTGAGCTGGTATCTGCATCATGCGCCGCGCTGGTTCCATAAAGCCGGCGTATTATTCAATCACTTCACTGAACTCATCGTGCCGTGGTTCTACTTCGTGCCCGCGCCGCTCTGCTACTGGGCCGGCGCAATTACCATCGTGTTTCAGATCACGCTGATCCTGAGCGGCAATCTTTCGTGGCTTAACTACATCACGATCGTGCTTTGCATTCCGTGTTTCGACGACCGCTTCCTCTCGCGCTTGCTCTTGGTCCCCCACTCTGTGCCCGATCACCTAAGCGTGCCGCACACAATCGCGGTCGGATTCGTTACCGCAACTGTGCTTGCGCTCAGTTGGCGGCCGGCACAGAATTTATTCTCGCGACGACAACTCATGAACGCCAGTTTCGAGCCGTTGCACCTTGTTAACACCTACGGCGCGTTCGGCGCCGTGACTCGCGAGCGGCTCGAGATCGTTATTAAAGGGACTGACGCAGAATTTGCTGATGCTTCAGCGGAATGGCGCGAATACGAGTTCAAGGGAAAACCCGGCGACGTGAACCGTCCGCCATGCATCGTCTCGCCCTATCATTGGAAGCTCGACTGGCAAATGTGGTTCGCCGCCATGTCACCGTCTGACTTGCACCCGTGGTTCCTCGCGCTTGTCCAACGGCTGCTCGAAGACGAAATGCGAATTGCTCGGCTCTTGGCCCACAACCCATTCCCCGACGCGCCGCCGAAATTTATTCGCGCAGATTGGTATCGCTATCGTTTCACGAATCCAGGTGAGCGCGGCTGGTGGACGCGCACGTTTGTGGCCGAATACCTGCCGGCGGTCACGCTCCCTCGCACGCCGGACGCTGTTCGCGAATAGTAACCTGTAACGCGAGAATTTCTCGATCCTGATTAGATATCTAATTCGATCACGACTGCTGAATGATCCGAGGCCCCTTCCTTGGAAGCTGTTATCTCGGGGTACGTCTCCCAAAGAGTTGGACGTTTTTCTCGGCTGCCCCACAATCCTTTTCTAAAAACACGTCCTCCAGTGTAAAAAGGCCGCAAGCTCTTCGAGATAAAGATGTAGTCGAACCGGTTCCGCAAGACGCAGGAATCGAATGTTCCGGGACGGTTGCCAACATCAAACCCCGGCAAAGAATAGCAGTCGATCAATGGACTCTTATTCTTGAAGAGCGTCGCGAGGTTCCGCGCCTGACTGCCAGCGACGGCTGGCCCTTCATTTAGATCTCCCAGAACAACAACGTGGGCATCCGCCTAAACGAGTTCATTCACAATCTTACGAACGGCTTTTGCCTGCCGTTTGCGCTTGGGTCCGCCGCCTCCCGACTGAGACTTAAAGTGATTCACGAGCACATGAATCACCGCGCCGTTCGGCGTGCGTACTTCGTACTCCGCGCAGTCGCGGCTGAAAATGATGCCTTTGCTGTCAGTTTTGTCGACGTTTGAGCGGATCGACCCGATGTCGAAGCCGTTGCGCGTCATGATGGCGACGTCGATACCGCGGTCGTCATTCCCATCGACAAGCATCACATGCCGGTATAATCCAGCGAGTAAATCACGGTTGAACCGGAGTAGCGACGGTCTGTCTTCCACCTCGACCAATCCCAACACATGGGCACCAATGTCGTGGATCACCCGGGCTGTCATACGCGTGGCGGTTTCATCGACTGCCTCTTTGGCCAGCTCAACCCAGCCGATCCAATCACCGCGTCCCTCGGCTACGATCTTCACATTTTGGCGCTTATCGCTCGGCTCGCGGTCAAACGTACCGCGATTTTTTCTAAGCTACGCCCATTGAGGATCTAGTGTCTTGTTACGGCGAATTGCCTTCGTTTTTTTGTCGACTGTATAGATCTCGAGCGTAACGAGAAGGTCGCGGATTCGTATTTTGTCAGCCGCGCTGTAGCTGGTTTTTTGAAGCAGCGCGCTGACTTCCTCGTACGCCTTGAGCACTGGCTCGCCGGCATTCCAGTCAGGCAAGTCAAAGACTTTTGGCCGTGCGAAAAGATTCTCAACATTGAACGACGCGATTCTGATCATGGAGGTGGCACCTCCTCCGACAGTTTGAACGTGTTCCAATGTTCATACCTCAATCGACTGCCATTGGGCAAACTCGGTTGATCTTGAATTTTCTCGCGATTCGCGCGGCAGCCGCTATGTCCGTGTGCAATCAATTCCACCGCGGCTCGGGCAGACCGCCTCTGAGATGGAACCGGGCAACCTCCATCTGGCCGCGAATTCCTGGAATCAGCATGAGCAGCCCCGTATCTGCATCCTCGAAGTAGAAGTACAACACAATACGCCCATCCGCCTGCGCGTTGCCATGCACGAACCGGTGTTCTCGCAAATAGGATACCAGCGTGTTCTCGACCTCCACGTGACGCCCCATGGCTTTAGAGACAACGATGTTCAGCACCGCTACCAGATGCGGCATCTGTTCCGGCTCCGAACCTCGCACAAACGCCACGTCGCCCGCGAACTCCTCAAGAAAATAATTGACGGCCAGTTCGTAATCTGTCGGATGCAGCATACGCTCGCGCAGCGCACCGAGGTGATGCGGAAAATTTTGCGAAGCGGAATTCATGCGGCCTCACGGCACCAGGAAGATTTTTCCTGTGTATGGATCTCGCACCGCGGATCCTGACGCAAAGGCGCTGACGTCAATGTAATTTCCATCGGGTGAATAGGGACTTGTGACCATGCCTTTATGACCTGGTACCGGAATTCCGTACGGCATATCTCCCTTCGCCTTCTCTGGAGGGACAGCTGCAGCGCGCTGAACGACGACGGTGGGAGTAGCATTCTCCTCTTTAGCCACGACTGCGGGCTCTTCGACTGGAGCCGGCGAGGCGGCGGTAGCAGTTATGTTTCGCGAACTCGGGCGACGCGCGGCACGTTTCGTCTTCTTCTCGTTTGGATTGGGCGTGGGGCGAGGCTGGAAAGCATTCGAAACAGACTGGCCGACTTTCTTAAAGAAATCCCCAACCGGATCCGCATCGACGCAGCGTGCGCTCAAAAAGAACAGCGCGGCCACTGGCAACGAAATCCAGCGCGAACGAATAAAACGGTTGATTAGGTTTTCGGCGTTCAATGTGAAAGCGAGATTTTCCGTCGAGATCGTGGTCTAAGAAAAGGAAAAATTTCTGCACACGGACTTTGGCGTCTTTATCAAAATGGATAGTGCAACCTCAGCAACTGCGGTGCATCGCTAACAAATACGGCAAAGATTTCGGTGTAATCGTCCTCAGGAATGCTGACCGGCGTTGCGATTCCCAGCGCCTTGAGCAGGTCCGGAATCGTGTTGCCGTGTCCGACGACAAGCGCATTGCCGTTTAATGCACGTAATTTCCCGGCAAGTGCGCCAATATCATTTGCCGGAAGCACTGTGGGACTGACGTGCGCTGCTCTCGCTGTCGGTGCCGCAGTTTCCTGGGTGCGCTTGAATTCGGTAACGAACACGGACGTAATCTGTGAATCTTTCAGAATATGCGCTAACGCATCCGCGCGTTTTTGTCCCTGGACAGTTAGGTCAGGATCTTTACCACCAGTGCTCGCCTTCTCTGCGTGACGAACAATGAAGACAACCGGTGCAGCGTTGGCACCCGTTACCAGCAACAAGGAAATCGAAAGGATTAAAACAAGATGTTTCATTCTGAAAAAGCCGATCGCAGAAAGTCTATTGATAACAGCTGACGGAAATTAATCGCGCCATCCAGGTGATTGGCCTCACATTCTGCACATTTCTTCCTCGCCGGTTGGCACTCCCCTCTCCTGATTCGACTCTCGATGAAGCGCAAGGTATCAATTTTCTTTTCTATGCACTCGTCACTTGTGACTCCTGGCGGATTGGCTACATCGACAATCGTATGAAGACAACTTCGCCAACACCTGACGCAATTCTGCAAACTGCGTTCGGCTTCTGGAATTCCAAGGTCCTGCTGACTGCGGTCACGTTCGATCTCTTCAGCACACTTGGTCAGCGCCGGCTCACAGGCCCGCAGCTTGGCAAGGAACTTGAGCTGCATCCCCGCGGCGTCGCGGATTTTCTCGATGCGCTTGTGGCAATGAAATTCCTCGAACGTGACGGCGACGGCGCCGACGCGAAATATTTTAACACGCCCGCCACCGCTGTGTATCTCGACCGCAACAGTGCGCGCTACATCGGTGGAATCCCCGAGATGCTCAATGCGCGGCTGTTCAAGTACTGGAATGATTTGCCGGAAGCGCTGCGCACCGGAAGACCGCAAAACGAAACCAAGCACGGCGGCAAAAACATATTCGATGAATTGTATGCGGACCCTGAAAAGCTCGAGTGCTTCCTCGACGGGATGACCGGCCTGTCGCGCATCAACTTCGAAGCGCTCGCCGACAAATTCGATTTCTCGCGCTATCGCAGCCTGTGCGATATCGGCGGTGCAACTGGATTGCTCTGCATCGAAGTCGCCAAAAAACATCCGCATATCGAGTGCATCACTTTTGACCTGCCGCCGGTCGAGCCTGTAGCGAAAAAGCACATTGCTGCCGCCGCGTTAACTGACCGAATCCGCACTGCGACTGGGGATTTCTTTCAGGATCCGCTGCCGAAGGCCGACGTAATCACCATGGGAATGATTCTGCACGACTGGAACCTGGAGAAAAAGATGAAGCTCATCCGCGCGGCCTACGACGCGCTTTCTCCCGGCGGCGCTTTCATTGCAGTCGAAGCGCTGATCGACAACGCGCGCCGCGAGAATGTCTTTGGTCTGCTCATGTCGCTAAACATGTTGATCGAATTCGGCGACGCGTTCGATTATTCCGCCGCCGATTTTGAAAAATGGTGCCGCGACGTCGGCTTTAAGCGCTTCGAAGTCATCCATCTTTCTGGCCCATCCAGCGCGGCCATCGCGTACAAATAATGAATCTGCCGCCCGTCATTTTGAGGTACATCGACGCGAGCAACGCGCACGATGTGAGAGCAATCGTGGACTGCTTCGCCGCCGACGCGGTTGTTGGCGATGAAAATGCAATGCGACATGGCAAGATCGACATCAGACGTTGGGCAACGGAAACGATCGAGAAATATAAATTCCAATTCAAACCACTAAGCGTGGATGAGCGCGGGGCCGAAACGATTTTGAGTGTGGAAGTATCCGGAGCATTCCCGGGCAGTCCGGTCACGCTCGACTACCGGTTCACTATCGCGAACGATAAGATCCAATCGCTGATAATCGATTCCTAAGTGACCTGATGTTATTTGAGAGGGCTCGACATGGCGACGGCCTGACCAGGTACGCTTGACTGCCGTGCCCGGCGGTGCGTGTCACAAGCACCGCTACAACGTGATCATTCCCTCGCCTGGAATCGATGGATTCGCCGGTGACAGCCTGACAGTGTTTGACAGACACATTCCGGCTCGCGTATATGGCATTGCAATATATGGCATCGCCAGTTCCAGATCGCGAATTGAAAAAGGGTAGCGCCGAATTGATGATTCTGGCGCTGCTCGAAGATCGTGCCCGGCACGGATACGAGATTGGCCAGTTGATCGAGTTGCGTTCCCGCGGCGCGATTCGATTCAACGTCGCTTCCCTTTATCCGTTGCTTTATCGATTGGAGAAACGGAACTGGATCCGTGGCCGCTGGATTGAAAAGCCGGGTCAACGCCGGCGCCGCTACTATCGCCTGACGGCCTCTGGCAAAAACGTGCTGTCGAAGCAACGCGCCGGCTGGCGGGAGTTCGTGGAAGCCATCAATCTGATCACCGGAATTCAACATGCCTGATTTTAAGGTCGAGATCAGAGCGCGCCTGGCCGAGCTCCAGTTATCTCCAGTGCGGGAGGCGGAAATCGTTGAAGAACTTTCGCAGCATCTCGAACAGGAATACGAGCGGGCGGTCAGCAGCGGCGCCTCGGAAGAGCTGGCTCGCCAACAAGTCCTCGAGCAACTCAACCATGTTGAGCGCCGCGTGTCGCAAAAACCGGTCGTAGCCGGCGCACAATTGAAGACGAATCTTTTAGGCGATCTCACCCAAGACATCCGCTATGCGCTGCGCGTGCTGGCGAAGAATCCGGCGTTCACAATCATCGCTGTGATTGCGCTCGCATTAGGCATCGGTGCAAACAGCGCAATCTTCAGTGTGGTGGACGCAGTGCTATTGCGTCCCCTGCCCTTCAAGCATCCTGAACAACTGGTGATGGTTTGGGAGAACGCTGCGCATCTCGGTTTTCCAAGAAATACCCCATCGCCCGCTAACTTCCTCGATTGGCAGAAGGCAAGCTCAATCGTTCACCGGAATGGCAGCAATGACGGAGCGAAGCTTCAATCTCACCGGGGCCGGAGAACCCGAACGGCTCGATGGTCGTCGTGTTTCCGCAAATCTCTTCGAGTTGTTAGGTATACCGGCTCTGCTTGGGCGCACATTCGTGCCGGATGACGACAAGCCGGGCACGCGCGTTGTACTCCTCTCCTATTCACTTTGGCAGCGGCGCTTCGCCTCCGACCCAGCCGTGATTGGCGGGGCCCTTACGCTCAATGACGAGAGCTACACGGTGGTGGGTATAATGCCGCGACTGGTGCAACTGCCTGGCTACGAAAACGTGAGCGATCAGCTGTGGGTACCGATTGCGTTCCCGTCGGAGGAAGCGGCGCAACGTGGTAATCATTTTCTTGAAGCGATTGCGCGAATGAAACCCGGCGTCACCCTGAAGCAGGCGCAAGCTGAGATGGAAACGATTTCTGCCCGTCTTGCGCAGCAGTATCCGGATTACAACACGCGAATAGGCGCGGTCGTGGTTCCGCTCCACGAACAGATTGTCGGCGATATTAAACCTGCGCTCCTTGTTTTGCTCGGCGCAGTAGGATTTGTGCTCCTCATCGCCTGCGCAAATGTTGCCAATTTGTTGCTCGCACGCGCTGCTGTTCGGCAAAAGGAGATTGCAGTACGCCTGGCACTCGGCGCGAGTCAGTCGCGCCTCATCCGACAGTTTCTAACGGAAAGCGTGTTACTGGCGATGTTTGGCGCGGCATTAGGTTTGATGCTGGCATTTTTCTGCCTCCACGCACTTAGAACATTCATTCCTGCGAGCATTTCGCAGATGGAAACAATCAACATAGACGCCAGAGTGCTCATCTTCACGGCATTAGTCGCTGTGGTGACTGGAATCGCATTCGGTCTCGCGCCCGCCATTCATGGATCACATTTGAATTTGAACGATACGTTAAAAGAAGGCGGGCGTGATTCCGCCGGAGGCAGCAAAGGAAACCGAGCTCGAAGCTTGTTGGTGATCGGCGAGATCGCCGTTTCCTTCGTGCTGCTGATCGGTGCCGGACTTTTGATCAACAGCTTTTTTCATCTACGGAATCTTGATCCCGGGTTTCGTGCCGATCATCTCCTGACGATGAAAGTAGATCTTTCGGAGGTGAAATATCCCGACCGTGAGCGACGCGCAGCATTCTTTGATGAGGTGATGCGACGCGTCCATGAGCTGCCAGGAGTGCAATCAGCTGCTGTCGCCGGTAATCTGCCGCTAACATACAACGGCGATTCCATGACAATTGGCGTGGAGGGAGTGCCAGACCCGCCGCATGGCCAACGACCCGACGTTATCTTCCGTGCAATCGGACCTGGTTACTTTAATACGATGGGCATTCCAATCGTTCGTGGCCGCGATTTCACCGATCAAGACAACGCCGACTCGAAAGACGTGGTGGTAATTAGCGAGAAAACTGCCCAGCATTTCTGGCCCGGACAAGACCCGATCGGCAAACGACTGAAACCCGGAGCGAGTACGTCGAAAAGCGCATGGCGGGAGGTGGTCGGAATCGTCAAAGACGTTCGACAAAATGATCTGATCGTCCCACCGAAGATGCAAATGTACTTCACGTATCCGCAGCTGAAAGACATCGCAGCAAACGCGCTAGTAGTCCGAGCAACTGTCGAGCCAATGAGCCTCGCCGGATCAGTGCGTAACGCGATCTGGTCGGTGGACAAAGATCAAACCGTCGCAAACATCGATACAATGGATCACATCGTCGCGGGAGCAGTAGCACGGCAACGCTTTAGCATGGTTTTGTTAGGCGTGTTTGCGGCACTGGCGCTGCTGCTTGCCTCAGTCGGAATTTACGGCGTCATGAGCTATTCCGTGGCTCAACGAACTCGCGAGATCGGCATTCGCATGGCGCTCGGCGCACGGCGAGCCGATGTTTTGCAAATGATCGTCCGGCAGGGACTCAAACTCGTGGGCGTAGGTACGATCCTCGGCTTAGGCGCAGCATTTCTTCTGACACGCGTCATGGCGACTTTGCTGTATGGGATCAGTGCGACGGATCCAATTACGTTCATTGGCATCTCTGTGGTGCTGCTCGCGGCCGCAATCCTCGCCAGCTATGTTCCGGCGCTTCGCGCGACGAAGGTCGACCCGATAACCGCGTTACGCGCGCAGTAGAGGCATTCGGCGCAGGGCTTAGCGACGCGCACTTGCCGCGGGTGTCACGGCTTCGAAGTGCGGCTCGCTTTTATCGGTGATTCGCCACGTCGACATGATTTGTGTTGAAACCTTGCCGGTCTCCTGGTTCGTCAAATATGATCGGCACATGTTGCGAACCATCACTTTATTTCTCGCGTTAACCGCGACTTCTTTTGGACAAAATTCAGCGAAGGACGAAGCGCAGGTCTGGGAATTGGAAAAGGCCTACTGGGAATATGTGAAAGCAAACGACCTCGAGAAGTATCGCGCGCTTTGGCACGAGAATTTTATTGGCTGGCCATTTGTCGGTCCCGCGCCCGTGCGAAAGGATCACATCACCGCCTGGATCACTTCGAACACGTCGAAAGGCATTACCCTTCACTCGTACTCGATCGAGCAGCTGGCCATTCAGGTAACCGGCGATATCGCGATGAACTATTATCGAATTAAGGCAACGTGGGCGAATAGCACCGGCGCCGAAGTCAGGACCGACAGATTCCGGATTACGCACACGTGGACGCGAACGCACGGCACGTGGCAAATCATCGGTGGCATGTCCTCGCCCGTGAACGCAACTGGTCAGTAGAACAGAACTCATTCATCCCGACGGAAAAAGGCCAGGTCGAAAAACGACCTGGCCTTTTGGGCGAGATAGCCCACAACAAATTGCCCGCGCAGCGGATCTATTTTCCGCCTTTTGGCGCTGGAGGAACGACAACCTCCTTGTGTTGCGCACAAGCCCCAATTCCCAACGCCGTAACCAAAACGGCCATCACCACAATCATTTTCAAAAATTTCAATCTATCTCGCCTCCTTTCGCAGCAAGTTGCTCCGGTCTGTTTAGGCAGGGAACTAGGGGGAAGCAATGCTTTTCTTCACTTTTTTGAGCCCTGCGGCCGACGGCTTTATTTGTGGTAGCCGGTTGTACCTGCGCTTGTGGTGACAGTCTCTTTCCTTTGAGCGCAAGCACCGAAGCTCAAAGCAGTGGCCAAAATGGCCACGATCATGATCGCCTTTATCAATTTCAATCTATATCGCCTCCTTTCGTTGCAAGCTGCACTGCCCGTGTAGGATCACACACGGACAACAACGTTTTTGTCAAGTTCTTTGGATGTATTGCCCGTCGATTCAATCCAACCCCAAGCTCAACACAAGCGATAGGATTCAGGCTATGCATGGAGACGGCGCGCCCCTGCGCCGCTTCTTCACATCCGGACGCGACGGGGGCGTCGCGGCTCCATCACGAACTTCGCTCCCCCACGACGACAAACACGACGGCGCTGTGAGCCCCAACATCACGCCTCGATTACAACTGGCGTACCCTCATCGACCATTTCGAACAATTCGATCACGTCCTCGTTACGCATCCTCACACAGCCGTGACTTGCAGCCGTGCCGACTTTGTCCTCGTGTTTGGTGCCATGAATGTACACGAAGCGGTCGCGCGTATTCGCGTTGTGCTGGTCCATTCCATCGAGCCACAAAATACGCGATGTGATCAGGTCCTCCGCCGGAGGAGGCGCTTCGTCGAGCTGCAGGGGAACGCGTCCCACAAAAACAGTTCCGTGCGGCATATCGCTTCCGATCTTCTCCGCCACGCGAAAACGGCCGGTCGGCGTTTTGAAGCTCCCCTCCTCCGTCCCGATACCGAATCGCGACGTGGACACGGGGTACGTGCGGATGGGTTGTTCGTTTTCTTTTACGGTGAGTTGCTGGTCCCGAATTGAAACGTGAATGCTCTTCATTCGAATTTTTCTGCTAGCGACAAATTTCTCTTACCGCCTTACAATCGACATGCTCATGGGAGGTTATCACATCGCCGTCGTGGGCGCGACCGGCGCCGCCGGCACTGAATTGTTGCGCGTACTGGAACGGAGAAATTTTCCGGTCGCAGGTCTGCGTCCGATTGGTTCGGCGCGTTCGGTCGGAAAATCCGTTCAATTCTGCGGTGACTCGATCCTGGTAGAAAAACTCGATGCCGGATCGTTCGGGAAAATCGACATCGCTTTCTTCAGTGCAGGCGGCGACGTGTCCCGGAGCTATGTCCCGATCGCGTGCCAGGCGGATGCCATTGCAATCGACAAGTCTTCGGCATTCCGAATGGATCCGCATGTGCCGCTCGTCATTCCTGAGATCAACGCAGAGGACGTGAGACTCCATCGCGGGATCATTGCGAATCCGAATTGCACAACAACCGTGATGCTCATGGCCCTTTGCCCTTTGCATAAGATTTTTCGTGTGCATCGGGTTTTCGCCGCGACGTATCAGGCGGTCTCTGGCAGTGGCAGTCGAGGTGTTGAAGAACTGACCCGGCAAACAAAAACATGGGCGGAGGATCAGGAGTCCTGTAGCCGTCGCCCGGTGGGCGACGCCAAAGAAATGGCCTTCGATCAACCGGGATCATCCGCCTTCGCCAAGGCTACGGCCGACACGCCGCCTCCGGCTGCAGTTTTTCCACACCCGATCGCCTTTAACTTGCTGCCACATGTCGATTCTTTCCTGGAAAGCGGTTACACCAAGGAAGAAGTAAAAATGCAGGATGAAACGCGCAAGATCATGCATCTGCCGGAGCTGCGTGTTTCAGCGACGTGCGTGCGCGTGCCAATTTACCGCGCACATTCAGTCGCCGTCACCGCTGAGTTCGAGCGGCCCGTTTCGGTAGAACAAGCGCGCGAAGTTCTGTCGAAGGCACCTGGATTGGAGCTCGTGGACGAACCGCATAGCAATCATTATCCCATGCCGCTCAATGTGGCTGGAAAAGATAATTGTCAGGTTGGCCGCGTGCGTCTGGACTGCGCTTTGGAGAATGGGCTGTCGTTTTGGGTTTCAGGCGACCAGCTACTCAAAGGCGCGGCATTGAACGCCGTCCAGATCGCCGAATTGCTGTAATCAAGGAGTGACGGCTTCCCAGCCGTCAACATTGAAATCGACGGCTGCCCAAGCCGTCGCTCCTTGTGAACACAAACGCCGCCACAACAAAAGCGGCTCCGGAGTTTCACCTCCGAAGCCGCTGGTGTTATTGCGCCAAAATTATTATGGCCGTGGCGTTGGCGTCTCCTTTGGTTGTTTCTTCTGTCCACCTTCCGGCTGCCCGTGGCCCTGACCGTGATCGGCTGGTGCAGGCGCGCCACCTTGTGGCCGCTGCTGCGGCTGCTGTTGCCGTTGCTGTTGTGGCGGAAGCGGCTGACCATTAGCGCTCTGCGTTCTCTCCCTTTGGCCGCGCGCCTCACCCGTGGCTCCGCCACCAGGAGGCGGCGTGACCGGTTGCCGAAATCCAGATGGCGCACCGGTTCCACGTTGCTGATGTTCAGCTGCGCCTAGAGGTGACGGCGTGCCGAACCGCTGACGCTCAAGTCCTCCCTCGTTACCCTGCGGCGAAATCTGTCTTGCCCCACCACGCGGGGGATTTGGCTCCTCACCTGGTCGTCGCGCTGGCTGGCGACCACGTTCTTGCTGCTGCGACGGTGCACTCTCGATACCTGACCGCGGTGTTGCTCGCGCTGCTCCGGCCGGGCCGGGCTTGGGAGATCGCGGGCCCTGTCTGGCCCGGCCTCCGCCGCGTTCAAACGGCGAGGGCGACAGACCTTCGCGCGGTCCCGATGGCGGGGTTGTCACGTCGGGACGAACTCGTCCGCCGGGTCTACCACCTTCAAAGGGCGAAGGCGACAAGCGTCCTGCTCCTTCCTCGGGCTTTGCCGTTGCTCCGGGTTGTGGCCGCGCACCGGGTTTGCCCTTTCCACGCTCAACGGCTGATGGCGAACCGCCTAACGAGGGCGCCTGTGTTGCACCGGGAGCCACGCGACCTGCTTTGCCGGGCGGTCTTGGGGAGCCCGCCGGACCGCGATCTACCCCGGCTGGACTTGTCCCTGGCGCCGGGCTGCCCTCCTCGCGCGCGGCAGCACGCGTTGGCGGCGGAACATTCTTCGGATTTTCGGCTTTGATCTTTTGTTCCAGTTCCGCCTTGTTAGGCACGCCCTTCCACCCGTGCTCGAACTTTGGCTGTGCAACCTTCGCTTTCACCGCTGGCGGTTTCGCGGCAGGCGCTGCTTTCGCGAGCCTCTGCGGAGCGGCGATCAGGAGTTTGTTCCCCTGCACTTTCGTCAGCGTTCCCGACTTAAATGCGGTCGTTAGATTGGTCGGCGCCTCCCGCTCGATCGCCAGCCGCTGGATCGGACGGCTCGAGTATCTATTCACCACTGCGTAGTCCGGGCCGTAGTTGTAAACGACGTTGTTTTGCACGGTGATGTTGGTCACATTCACCGTGTTCGTGATATAGGTAATATTCTGCACCCGCGGAAGAATCCGGTCGCGCAGGACCGGCTCGCCGATGAACCGCACGTCACAGAAATTGTAATACTCCGGACCGATATCGTACGTCACATCCACGTTCCCGCCGATGGGCTGGTTTTCATAAACGACGCCGGGCCCGCGGGGCGGCAAAGGCGCCCAGCCGATGTAATCGCCACCAGTCCGCCACGATACCCAGGCCGGTCCCCAATCCAGGTCTTCTCCCGGGAACCAGACCCAGCCGTAGTCCGCGAGATTGGCCCAGCGCCCGTAGTGATACGTGGCCCAGCCGAAATCCTCGTAGCTGATCCAGGTCCACCCGTAATCCGTGTACGCCCAGTAGCCGTCCGAGTATGGACGCCAGTTCGGATCCCTCACTACGACGTCCGGCTGCCAGCCGTAGCCGTAACCTTCGGCGTCAATCCAGTTCCCACCCGAAAGATTGTCGTAAATAAAATCCATCGACACGTCCGCTCCCCGCCCCTGCGGAACAGCAGACACAACAAAAGCCAGCATGCTTAATGCGAAGAGAATTTTTTTCATAGTCTTGAGTAATGTAGGCATTCGACTTTTCCGCCCCGGGGTTTATTCAACTTCTAATTCGCAAAACGAATCTGCCTCGCGCGTGTTTCGTGCGCGTGCGTAAACGTCTAACCACCAATGGACACTAATGGACACCAATCAAAGCGGAGAGCGAACCACGGATTGCACGGATACCACGAATTGGGGAGCGCACGCGGCTCGCGTGCTGGTTTCGGCGGCCTCGCCGAAACAATCTCTATTCCACCGAGAAGCACACCAAGCTCCCAGGCATATTTTGAATCAAATGGGATTTGCGAGATAGAAGGTAAAGCTGCAAGCGTAGCAGCGATCGAGTAGGGCACGAGCGAGTTTCAATCCGGCAATAGGATTTCCGAGATAGAAGGAAAAGGTCGCCGCGGCGACCGAGCAAGTCGAGCGAAGAGTGAGTTTCAAATAACGAAATGGGACACAGGGTTCCTGCGTTCCTTATTTAGAATCTTAGGTTTCTTCCGGTGCAACCGCGGCGGCGACGGAACCCGGCTTGACGCGGAGTTACGAAAGGCAGATAGGAGGAGTGTGGGGAAAAACATTGATCCAAAAGAGGGAACAAGCGATAGCCCGTTAGTGGGACTACACCATCCACCGCATGCGCCATGGCAAACGAAAATAGTACAGCGGATTGTGAGGAATAGAAAAATGATGCGCATATTTTTGATTGGAACCTTGTTCGGCGTGATGGTAGCGGCTGCGGTGACATACGGATTCGCACTTCCGGCTAACAGCGACTACTGGCGAATGGAAATTTACAAGCGCGGCGGCGCAGCCTGGACTGTCGACAGAGCTGGCCGCGTTGGCTGGAGGTGGATGATTGAACCGATCCCCGATACTCCCAGTAAAAAGCGCGTTATCGCGCCGCCATCTGCGGTCAAGGTTAAGAGCGAGTTGCTGTAGATCAGACGAAATTTTCTCCTGTAAAGGCAGCTTGAGCTTGCCCGCCGTGGCGGGTTCCGGCTGCGAGAACTAGCGTCGCAATGCAGGCGACACGCCTGCCACTACAAGAAACGAAAGGGCGCCGGTTTTTCCAGCTAGGGGCGATTCACCCGAACCCCGCAAGCGATCACCGGCCAGTCACCTCTCCTCTAGCGATACGGCTTGCGAACAGGTTGACGTACCAATTCACATCGGTCCGAACCTTACCTGCTTCGAAGGGGATCAGACTATCCGCGCGTACAAACATGACGTTCATGGCAAATCCCTCGAGCATTTCGATCAGCTCGTCCCAGTTGACGCCGGCCTGCTTCAGCCCATAGGGCCAGAACTCGAGCAATACTTTGATCTTCTTGTTTTCGTTCACAATGCGTTTTGCCCCTCGCAAGGCATGCAATTCGTAGCCTTGAACGTCGAGCTTTAACAGATCAACGCGTTGGCCGGGTTTGAAATAATCGTCGAGTGCAACCATTTCAACTTGAAGAGCGCCGCGCGCATTCCCTTCTGTTGCGTATGCCCGATGATCGACATTCAGCTTGTCTGAAACGTACAGCATGGTCTCCCCACTGCGCTCTCCAACCGCCGCCAGGCACGGGCAAACATTTGGCAGCTTTCGCGCGGCACGACGGAGTCGCATGAAATTATCAGGACAAGGCTCGAACGAATGGACGACACCGTTTGGGCCGACGCAACGCGACAGGAATTCAGAATAAATCCCTATATTCGCGCCCGCATCCACCACGACCGCGCCGGCAAACAATGTCTTTTGCAAAAGCCGATGCTCCGCGCGATCGGCGTACGCTTTGAAGAAACGATACGCAAAGCGATAGGCCGGAAAGGCGTATTTGTAGGCTTTGTTTCCGATCCGACGAAAAACGAAAGTACCCCGCATCAGCGTCGTGTTATAATTAGTGTAAAGAACGAGGCACACAGCCACGGAAAATGACGGCTTAGCGCCAGGTCAATTGAAAACATCACCCTGTAAAGAAGACCGGGAATGGGAAACTTGCGTGATATTCCGCCAGTCATCATGTACGAGAGCGCGCTAAAGGGGCGCAAGGAGAGCCTGCAGGTATCGTAGTTCCCATTTAAGCGCTCCAGCCAATCGCGACGGCGGTAAAAAATCAGCCAGGGCAATGCGATGTTAGCGGAGGCCAGCGGCCCCTCTACTTTATCCAACTCCGGCTCGGAAATCGTGAAATCAACTTCCTCGTGATGCAGATATTTGAAGATGAAGCTCGACAGCACGGAGAAATACGGTTCGGTGGCAATCACCTTGCCACCCGGCTTCAGCTTGACGGCGGCGGCGTTCAGAAAGTCGATCGGGCTCTTGAGGTGGTGCAATACGTTGGTAAGTGTAATCACATCCAGGCCGTTATCTTCGATACCAACCAACTTGTCGATTTCGTGGCAATCAAAAACCAAATCGAGATAATCAAGCTCGAGGACATCACTGGTCACTACGTTCGAATGAAATCGCTTGAGTGGCGAGGTTCCGCTTCCGATCTCGAGAATCGATAGCGTCTCAGGGCGCGGCAGGTCCTTGAACTGATCGCGATAAAGTTGGCGATACCAGAAAAGGAGATTTCCATTCGACTCCAGGCGCTTGCGGTTGCGCAAGGTTTTCGCCCGATCGTTTAACTGTTCGCTGCCTCGAGTGGATAACATGCCTCACTTAATCGCCCGTATATAAAGTGAACCGGCAAACTCTGAAATGGCCGGCAGGTTCTCGAGAAAATCGCCGAGCATGTCGACGCCCTTAATCAGAGTCGCTGGTGTTTTTGGATGGAGAAAATCGAATGGATCGATTCGAATATCACGATAACCGGCCTGTTCGAGTAACCGTTTGAGCGGCCAGCGGAAGAATGCGGTCTCGTCAGGTGAGTCGCCAAGCTTTCGTTTAATCCAAGGAATATTCTTTTGGATGGCAATCTGAGGGTTGAGCATGTTCGGCTCTGTGAAAAAAATCGTGCCCGATGGTTTCAACACGCGGTATATGTCGCGTAGCGCTTTTCCGATTTCCAAATGATGCAGAACCGAGCTGCCGACAACGGAATCAAAAACAGCATCATCGTAGTTCAATTCATAGGCATTCTCGATTTGATACTGAACGTTTGGCGCAGAACAGTTGCGTCTCGCAATTTCCAGAAGCTCCGGTGAAACGTCGATTGCCACAATTTCTGCGCCTGAGCGCGCAAGCTCTTTCGTGAAATAACCAGTCCCACATCCAAGCTCCAGCACAGCCATGCCCGGATTCAAATGACTACTGAGCATGTTCACTCGCCGAGCCCAGCGGAGCTTTCCAGCCGGACTTTCCCAATTCCAAATCTCCCCGGCGCCATGCTTCGCCAGGAAACGCCCGTGACTGATTTCTTGAGCAACGCGCTCCTGCATTGAACAAATCTAATAGCCCAGTTTCAGTTTCAAAAATCCGTGCCAACACATTTTTAACATCACAAGTCCATTACGAAAGACCTTCGTCATCTTGGTTGTCCCGTAAATACGTTCCTGGTAATGCACCGGCAGATCCAGGATTTTGAGATTCAACTTCGCCGCGCCAAATAAAAGTTCGTAGTCGCCCCAACGATCGTCCATTCCCCAGGTTGCAAGTATTGGCCTGATCCGGTGCCAATCACTTCGCCACAGCACTTTAGTGCCGCACAAGGTGTCTTTAACCCTTTGACCGAGAAGATAAGTGAAAGTGACGCTGAAAAATTTGTTGCCTACCATGTTTGCTGTGTTCATTGCGCCTTTCGGCACCGGATACACTAATCGCGAACCATTCACGAATTCCGCCTGTCCTGAAGCGATCACCCCCAGAAAGTAATCTAATTCCTCGGGCATCGTAGTTAGATCAGCATCCAAAATCATCAGAATATCGCATGTAGCTGCATCGAAACCGATTCGAACATTTTTGGATTTGCAGATACCTGGCCCTTTTTCCAGGCGAATGTCCTTGTGCGGGTAAGAGGCACGTACTCGCATTATCTCATCGCCGGTGCCATCGCTTGATCTATCGTCGCAGAAAATAATTTCTGTTTCCCTGCCCAGCTGCGGCATACGGCGCACGGCAGCTTCAACATTTCCTTTTTCGTCTTTGCACGGAATGATTACCGAGACGGAGAGATCGTTCTTGGAAACTGGAGAAGGCAGAAGTCTGGCCACGACTATCTCCGTCATGCAAAGCCTGTTCAACAATGGGAGACGCGCACAAAACCGATTCAGGAAAGTCGATAACAACGGCACATACTTGGGGAACAGAACGATCCTATGTGTCTCAAGCGCCTCGAACCCAGCGAGGTTCATCAGGTTTCGAATGTCAGACGTAGCAAGCCAGTTCTGCTCGATGCCCGGCACCTTCATGCCGAGCCATTCCGCAAAGGCCACCAGTGGTTCCCATAGGTAGTTATACGTGGTGACCAGCAATCGCGTATGCCGCCGGCAAAGCGGCTTCAAGTTCTGAAATGCCTGAAGAACATCGACTGTGTCGCCGATGTCGTTAAACAGAACGTAGTCAAATTTCTCGTCCTCACCGAAAAGCCGGAGGAACTCTTCCGTGTCGGGAAAACCAACGGCAAAATCAAACGTTGGATTTCGTTCCTGAGCGATCTGAATTATCTCGGTGCAAATATCTATCCCCTTCGCACGACGCGGGCTCATCGCGGGTAGGAGCGCCCCAGTGCCGCAACGAACTGATAAGACTTCCTTTCCGGGTTCGACGAGGAATCGCAGGAGCCGTCTAAGCAAATCGTAGTAGTACTTGTTACGATTAATCCAAATCTCGCGACGGCCTGCAATGTGGGCCAGATGCTTCCGCGTGCACTCACGCCTTTGTTCAAGAGCGGGTAGCCCCCAGCTCTCCATCTTTGCTTCGTGCTCCTTTACCAGAGCGTTCATTCTCTTGGATGATCTTTATTAGGTCAACTGCGCCGCTCGACTGCGCCTAAACAATCAAAGGCTCGTTTTATGTTCAACTGCGAGAACAAAGAGGGCGCGCAGCGAAATAAAAATGCGAAAAGCCAGTCAGTCATCAATACGGCGCGATAGAAAATTGCATTATTGACAAGCGCATATCCGAGACCAGTAACCGCAAGAGTCCAAACCAGCATCGCGACTGTTCGCACAGGCAGCCTGCGCTCTCTGAGCGCATTGGCCCCAAGCCGGCGGAATTGATCCGCTGGATTGCTTGACTTTCATTGAGGCTTCACAGTTCTTGGCGGTGGACTATCTCATGGAGCGCCTTCGACACTTCGGCCGGGCAATGCCAGTTCTGCGTCATCTTAATTGGATCGCTGCAGTCTTGGTAACGTTGTGCGCAGCGTATTTGCATGTGCTTTTTTTCCTGAATGCCGGAGGGCTGTGGCGGGACGAAGTCGATCTTGTACATCTCTCACTGTTGCAGTCGGTTTCGGAAGTGTGGAAAAACCTGCCACATGATTCCTGCCCGATTCTCATGCACCTCGTTGTACGCGCATGGTCGGCTGTGGCCAGCCTCGGAAATGCGGACGCTGGTTTGCGTGTCTTGGGTTTGTATATCGGATTGTTTTTGCTGCTGGCGTTTTGGTTTGCCAGTTGGACGATGCGTCACGGCGCGCCGCTGCTGGCGGTAACGCTTGCGGGCTTGAATGTGATGATCATCCGCGCGGGAGATTCCCTTCGCGGTTATGGTCTGGGGTCAGCCTTGGCGGTGCTCACCCTGGCAGTTATCTGGCGTTTAACCTGCCGTCCCAGCCTTGCAGCTTTTTCCTGCGCAGTCGTGGTAGCCGTCCTTAGTGTTCAGGCGCTTTACCAAAATGCCTTCTTGTTATTCGCCGCCTGCTGCGGCGGATTTCTGCTATGCGCCGTGGAGCGGCGCTGGCGTGACACGCTTCCAATTTTCGCTGTAGGAGTCGCTGCAGCAGTCTCGTTGCTGCCTTACATCCCGTTGCTCGCGGGTGCGCATTGGTACGTCATGTACGAGCTTGGTTTTCATTTTTCACGCGGATGGGAGGAGTTCTCTATGGCCACCGGTTCCCCCATGACGGGTTTCACGTGGGTTTGGGTTGCACTATGGATAGGCGCACTCGCAGCGGCAATTTCCGTGCTTTTTTGGCGCCGGGACTGTCTTTCAGAACATGTCCGAGGCCTGATTTTATTTGCGAGCACCAGCGTCGTTCTTGGGGCGGCAGCTTACGCTGTCTTTCTGAAGCTAGCGGCTCTGCCGACGCACCCATGGCATTACGTGCCGCTGATGGCTTTCTCGGCAGTCTGCCTCGACACGATATTCCTTGCAGCATGGCGCTGGGCACGACCTGCCGCGATGATCCTGGCAGTGGTAACCATTGCTACGACCTTTCTGTTCGAGCTGCCCGCGGTGAAATGCCGCCAGACGAACGTGGATCTCCTCGCCGCTCCTCTTTCCAGCGAGGTAGCTGCAAACGACTATGTGATCGTCTATCCATTCTTTTGTGGCACGACATTTAAACGCTATTACAAAGCCTCCGCGCCATGGACAACACTTCCGCCAGTGGAAGACTACACATTACAGCGCTGGGACCTGTTTCAGGCGCAGATACAAACAAAGGATCCCATCGCGCCGGTAATCGACCGGATTACTTCAACGCTTCAATCGGGGAATCGTGTGTGGCTGGTAGGAAACTTCCCGTTCACCCAAGAGCCTCTCCCGGAACTTCACCCGGCACCGAATAATCCGTGGCGCTGGTCGGACGCGGGTTACTCGTACTACTGGGGTGCCCAGGTAACTCAATTCCTTTCCGCTCACTGCCAGCGCTCCGCTGTGGCGATCGCTCCTTCCACGAATTGCGTCAATCCATTTGAGAACCTGCCTGTCTTCGTGGTAACAGGGTGGAAGCCGTAACATGACGTTCTGGCGCGGCCGCCAACTGACTCACGGGAGTGGCTCCTGCGATCGCGAGACTAATTAACGCGAATTGTGTGTAACGGCAGTTTCCGACTGCTCCCTTTCCTCGATTCTGTAAAATTCTGTTCATCCTGTCGAAAAATTCCCAACCCATTTGCTGAAAATGCTTCTAAACCAAGGATGATACGGATGTCACGGATGGGGAGCGCGGAGGATTAGGCAGAATGTACAAAATTAACAAAATCCATTGAGACTCACTCGGCTCCCGCCTTGCTTGGCGTTACCCATCGCGCCTTTTGCCTCCTATCTCGGAAATCCCATTTCCTCGGTTCACGAATCTCGATTCTCGACCGCAGCGCATTCTTTTCGCTCCGCTACCTCTGCGGACTTAATTGCGCCTCCGCCTGACGCAGACCGTCGGCCGCAGCTTTGAACTCCGGGTTGAGACGCAGCGCTGCCTCAAATTCGGGAATGCTCTCCCTGGGTTTCCCGGATTCAAGGAGCGCCCACCCCAGATTGGCGTGGGCCGCGGCGTTGTCGGGATCCAGCCGCAGCGCTTCGTGAAATCGATCAATAGCTTCCGGCATTCTGCCCAGTCCCGTCAGCGCCAGTCCCAGATTGTTCCGAATCTCCGCGTCTTTCGGTGCCAACTCTGACGCGCGGCGCACTTCATCGAGCGCAGCTTCGTTGAGGTTCTGCTTCGCTAAGGCCATGCCCAGCAGGTTGTGCGCTTTAGGCGAGTTCGGCAGCGAACGGATTGCCGCATGGGCATATTCGATGGCTTCCGGCACCCGGCCTTGGTAAAAACGGGTAACGCCCATGGTCAACAGCGCCGTGTCGTCATCGGGTCTCATTTGGAGGGCCTTCTCAAAATGCGGGACGGCTTCATCGAACTGGCCGTTCTTGTGCAGGGCCAACCCCAGACAGTCTTCTACCATGATACTAGGACCGGCGACAGTGAGCGCGTGGTTAAACAAAGTGAAGCTGTCACTCCAGAGATGAATCTGCGCGTTGGTAAGAGTAGCAAGAACCAGCAGAACCGCGTTCGCTATTGCTGCACTGAGCCACGGCGCAACGGGTCGCATTTCCGCGATGTTCGCTAATCCGAACACGAGCGCAATGAACAAACCGATTGACGGAATATAAAAATAGCGGTCCGCCATGGTTTGCGCGCCGACCTGAACAAGGCCGATGACTGGAACGAGCGTTCCCAGGAACCAAAGCCAGCCTACGATGAGGTAGGGCCGGAGTTTGCGTTGAAAAAAACAGAATGCCGTAATTGCAATCAATAGCATCGCCGCGCCGATGATCTGCCAGGCCGGTATGCCCGTTTTCGGGAATGGGTAATTCACGGCAAGATCATTCGGCCAGAAAGCGAGCAGCAAGTATTTCGCATACGAGACAAGCGCGTTCGACAGCCGCAACGTAATAGGAGCTTCCGTAAAGGTGCGCACAGCGCCTGCATGAGATTGCGCGAGGAAGGTTATAACCGCGGACGCTGCGACCAGAGCAAGCAACGGTATCTTTTCGACAACAAGACCACGAAGTTCTGACTTCCGACTTCTGACTTCCGACTTCCGAAATCTCTGCAACGGCCAGTAATCGAGCAGCAACATGACGAAAGGCCACGTCACCAGCATTGATTTGGCTAGCAGTCCCAGCGCGAGCATGATGGCGACCCATGCGTAGCGCCTGATCGAAGGCGCCTTCGCGTAACGCACGTAAGCGATCAGCGACAGTAAGCCGAAAAATGTAGACAACGTATCCTTGCGTTCGGACGCCCACGCTACCGATTCCACGTGCAACGGGTGCAGCGCAAAAAGCGCCGCGACCAGTGCACTCGACCAGCGGGCGTGTGTTGTTCGGAAGAGAAACCAGAACACCAGCAACGTGTTTGCCGCATGAATCAGTGCGTTAACGAGCAGATGGTTACCGGCAATCATGCCGAAAAGTTGGCTATCGATCATATGTGCGATCCATGTGAGTGGATGCCAGTTCCCCGCATGAAAAGTGGTAAATGCCCAGGCGAGTCCCTCTAGCGTAATACCGCGATTCACATTTGGATTTTCGTAAATATAGGTCGGGTCATCGAGAGTGATGAAGCGATGCCCTATCAACTGCGCATAGATCCCAAACGTTACTACCGCCAAACCGAGCAGGATGAGGACATCGGGTCGCTCGAATGTTGTAGTCGCGCACGCGTCTCGTCCGCCACCGGACGGACTCGCCGTGGCGAGCTTGCGTTCGCGCGAGCTGAAAATGGAATCCTCCTGCCGGGGTGCGGAGTCGCGCCGGTCTTTTCGCTTTTGCGCGGTCCGTTTATCCATGCCTTTGCGAGACTATCAGATAGGCTTGACGGGCAAAACGCTCAAATTGCCTGCAACGCCGTAGTCCCGCGGCTGCGAGACGAAGGCGGGTTGGGTGTTTTCAGTACAACCAAAGCGCCAAGCCGAATCCGTTGTAGCCACGGCGCTGCGTTGCCGTGTCAACGCCTTGACACAGCGAGACGGCTACAAAACAAAAGCGCCCCGCCGAGCCGGGTGCGCTCCCCAGATTTTCTTTGGTACCGGTTGCTACTTTTGCGAGCTTAACTGCGCCTGCGCGCGCCTAAGATTGTCGGCCGCATCTGTCAACTCGGGCTTAAGGCGCAGCGCTGCCACAAATTCCGGAATGCTCTCTCGGGTTCGCCCGGATGCGAGGAGGGCCAGGCCCAGATTGTTGTGAGCCTCGGCACTGTGAGGATTCAGCCGCAGCGCTTCGTGGAGTTGATCAATAGCCTCCGGAATTCTGCCTGACCGCGCCAGCGCGAGTCCAAGGTCGCTCCGAATCGATGCGTCTTTGGGCGCCAACTGTGACGCGCGGCGCATTTCATCGCACGCGGCTTCGCTGCGGTTCTGTTTCCATAATGCCAACGCTAGCTGCATGTGCGCTTCGGGCGCACCAGGCTGCGAATAGATTGCTGCTTGATAATACTCGACGGCTTCGGGCAGCCGCCCTTGGTAAAAACGGATAGCGCCCATGTTGAACAGGGCGTCGTAGAAACCGGGCCTGATTTTTAGAGCCTTCTGAAAATGCGCCAACGCGTCGTCGTATCTATTGCTCTTTCCCAAAGCAAGCCCCAGGGTGTTTTCTATAGTGTAGTTGGGCGGGGTGACTGCGAGCGTGTGTTGAAACAAAGCTAAGCTATCAGTCCAGCGACGAACTTGCGCGTTGGTAAGAGTAGCAAGAATTAGCAAAACCAAACTCGCTATTGCTGCACTGAGCCACGGCGCAATGCGTCGCCTTTCCGCGATGTCCGCTAATCCGAACACGAGCACAATAAACAAACCGATTGATGGAATATAAAAGTAGCGGTCCGCCATGGTTTGCGCGCCGACCTGAACGAGTCCTATAACAGGAACCAGCGTTCCCAGGAACCAAAGCCAGCCTAAGATAAGGTACGGCCGGAGTTTTCGTTGGAAAAAACAGAACGCCGTAATCGCAATCATTAGCAACGCAGCGCCGATGATCTGCCAGGCCGGTATGCCCGTCTTCGGGAATGGGTAATTCACGGCAAGATCATTCGGCCAGAAAGCGAGCAGCAAGTATTTCGCATACGAGACAAGCGCATTCGACAGCCGCAACGTAATAGGAGCTTCCGTAAAGGTGCGCACAGCGCCTCCATGAGATTGCGCGAGGAAGGTTATAACCGCGGACGCTGCGACGAGAGCAAGCAACGGTATCTTCTCGATAACAAGCCGGCCAACTGTAGCCGCCTCGCTATGTCGAGGCGCTCCAACGTGGTTTGCTGCCTTGGCGCCGGCACGGCGACCCAGCGCCGTGGCTACAGGAAATCTGTGCAACGGCCAATAGTCGAGCAGCAACATGACAAAAGGCCACGTTACCAGCATCGGTTTCGCCAATAGTCCCAGAGCGAGCGTTATGGCAGTCCATGCGTACCGCCGAATGGACGGCGCTCCCGCGTAACGCACATAAGCGATCAGCGACAGCATGCCGAAAAATGTGGACAACGTATCCTTGCGTTCGGACGCCCACGCTACCGATTCCACGTGCAACGGGTGCAGCGCAAAAAGCGCCGCAACCAGCGCGCTCGGCCATCGGGCGTGTGTTGTTCGCGATAGAAACCAGAACACAAGCAGCGTGTTTGCCACATGAATCAGCGCGTTAACCAGCAGGTGGCCACCTGCCTTCATGCCGAAAAGTTGGCTATCGGTCATATGTGCGATCCACGTGAGTGGATGCCAGTTTGCCTGGTGAAAAGTGGTGAACGCCCAGGCGAGTCCTGCCAGCGTAACGCCGCGATTCACCATCGGGTTCTCCTTAATATACGAATCGTCATCCAGAGTGATGAACTGATGCCCGATTACTTGCGCGTAAATCCCAAATGTTACTACCGCCAAACCGAGCATGATGAGGAGATCGCGTCGCTCGAATATTGGAACATGGCTGACCTCGGGAGCTCCTTGCTCGCGAAAACTTTCGGAGTTCGGAGTTCGTTCGTTCGCTGCGGCAAAGCCAACAGCGTTTCGCTTTTGCGAGGTCTGTTTAGCCATGTCCTTTGCGAGACTAGCAGATAGGCTTGACGCAAAAAACGCTCAAATTGTTTCGCATCGAGTTCTCTCGCACCCTGGCTGGCCGGATGTCGGTTCGTATTTCATGGATGCAGAAAAGATCGGTTCGAGAATTCATGTGTCCGGCGTTTGATGTTGGATGCCTGCCCGCCATAGTTTCCTGGCTCACGGTGGCTGTTTCCTGACGTGCTTTCGCGAAGGCGGGTTCGATGTTCGACGTTTTGTGCACCAAGAACGAAACCGCCCAGCCGCGCCTTGTGTAGCCACGGCCCTGTGGGCCGTCTCCCGTTTGAAAGCAGCACTCAAGGTGGACCGGCCACAGGCCGGTGGCTACAGCGTGTCCCAAAACAAACGACCTGCCGGATTTCTGTAGCCGGCATCGGTGATGCCGCATCCAAAACCAATTCAATGGAAACCGGGATCATCGATCCCGGCTACAACAGAAACTCCCCGAGGAAATTTCTATAGCACCGCCGTCTGGGCGTCTTCCGTTTGCAGCTTGCTTCCTGGCCCACACCCTAGCGCACCCACGGAATCCTCGTTTTCCAATAATTTGGTTTTCGGCTGGCGTGCGCAAAGGCGACGATCCAAATTCTGTCCGGCATATCGAGATAATAAATGACGAACGGAAAGCGCTGCATGAGATAATGCCTGGTGCCGTATTTGCCCGCGGGCCAGCGCTCGGGTGCGCTAGCGATTTTCTTTAGCACTTCTCGGGCAGCACGCTCGAAGTCGAGGCCCAATCCCGATTGTCTCTTTTCATAGAACGCTACCGAACCAGCCAACTCATGTTCCGCCTCTTCCGCGATGACAAGAGGCTTCACTCGTAGCGTGCTCGAATATCTCGAAAGACTTCTTCAGCCGGCCGGCCCTTCGCTGTCCCTTCGCGAATCCGGTCTACTCGCTCTTTGATTTCCATATCCCAAGCCGCGTCCACACCTTCGTCGGGAGGACCTTCGAGACTCACCAAAAGTTTACGAGCGAGTTCCGCGCGCTCCTGATCGGAAAGCGCCAATGCCTCTTGTGCTAGACGTTCAACAGCTACAGCCATGTTGAAAGCTTCGCGAGCCGCACGTCGCTGGTCAAGCAATCTTGAGGGCGCTCGCAATTTCAAAGTCCGTTTCGGCGAGCCGCCGCTGCAACGGACGCGAAGCGACGGCCAGGCTTTCAAACCAGCACCCGAGCCGGGTGCGCTCCCCAGAAAACAAAAGCGCCCCGCCGAGGCGGGGCGCTTTGAATAAATTAAACTAAACGAACCAGTTTTGCTTACCGTGAATCGATCAGTTGAAATGCAAAGGAGGGAACGGCGCAGTAGGATCGGCATTGGTCGGCGTTCCCTGACTATCCCCAGGCTTAAAGCCGACTGAATTTTGGAACGCTGTGCCCCCTATGGTACCGGCGCCCCAGCCGCTAGCTACGGCCTGGCCCACCCGAAAGACGGCAGCGTCGCCGCCTTTGCGCACCGTGATAAAACCCTTCGTTCCGTACGGAACCGACCCGTCCACTATTGGGGTGTCATACACATAATTATGGCTGGTGCAGAAGACTGCGGTCGCCGGATCCCCGTCTTTGATTCCCCAAACTTTCAGGGCTGCTGTGCCGCTAGCCCCGGCGAGCGAGTCGACACCATTAATGGTACCTACGTTAGCGGTGAACGAGGCGCCAGGAGCGTTGAGCAGCTTGATGACGTCGCCGCCTTTCAGGTAACCTTTTCCACACAGCACATTAGCGTAGTCCACTATGTCCGTTGGGGCCGTAGTAAGATCGCCAGGCCATGCTGAAGTGGCGTCGCCGGTGGCTGAGCCATCATTGGCCATTTGGAATTGAGCCAGATAAAGCTGGCGTGCGTTGTTCATTGTGCCGGTCTGTTGGGCCTTGGAGAGCGCCGACGTTAGCGCGGGCACCGCCAGTGCGGCCAGAATTGCGATAATCGCAATTACGACCAGCAACTCAATCAGTGTGAATGCTGAGAAGTATTTTTTTATTTGGATTTTCATGTGGGTTTTCTTTTCTGCGGGTTGTTCTGAGGGTTTTTGATAGCGGTGATTGACCTCAATCGCCACAGGCGGTTCAGGTGAACCGCCCCTACCAATTTATTCTCAGAGGGTTTGTTCTGGGGTGTTTGTTTGGGTTTGGGTTGGGTTTGTTCTTAGGGTCCTTACTCTAAGGTGTGCGCTTATCGCCGTCTTTACGGTTAAAGTCAATAATTATTTCTTAGTTTTCTACGGGGGAGGCGACCACGGATGACAAGGATTCGCGCCAACGGTTTAAGGTTAAATTTACGGAAACAGCCTTTCACTTCCTTCTCCGGGAATTGTGCAGCGAAGTTCTCAAAAATTTTGACAAAGTTTAATACGCAGGATTACGCAGATTTGAAACTCGCTCGCGTCCCCGTTCGCTCGCCGCTACCCTGGCGGCTTTACCTTCTATGTCGCTGTTCCCGTCAGATGCCATGAAGGGTTGTAAAGCGTGGGCAAAACGGGCACACGCCTTGTATGAAAAACAATACAACCCTTCATGACGAGCGAGAGCTTAACAATTCAGAGGCCAGTAGCAAAGAAGCAAAAGGCCG
>Ga0193750_1000055_pt1 | contig 41808 bp, 42 predicted proteins | sample L1c1metaG_FD_160569 | JGI IMG/M metagenome (GOLD analysis project Ga0193750, IMG submission 160569) | Soil microbial communities from a riparian zone of the East river system, Colorado, United States - L1c1 | ecosystem: Environmental > Terrestrial > Soil > Riparian zone | place: USA: East River... | reverse complement strand
AGCTGGCACGGCGCGATTATCGGCACTGCGCCGCAAGATCTTTCTTTCTCCGCCGAACGCAAAACGTATGTCGCGATTGGAAACGAAAATGTGATTCGCGAGCATTGCACGATTCATCGCGGCAGCGCTGAGGGAAGCGTCACCAAAATCGGCGATAAAAATTTTCTGATGGTTGGAGCGCACGTCGGTCACAACTGCGAAATCGGAAACAACGTCATCATCGCGAACAATTGTCTGCTGGGTGGCCACGTCCGCGTCGGTGACGGTGCGTTTCTCGGCGGCGCCTGCGTCTTTCATCAGCACATGTGCGTCGGGCGTCTCGCAATAACGCAAGGCGGCTCCGGCTTCGGCAAAGACATTCCGCCGTTCGTGATCGCGGCGGAGCGAAATTTCATTTTCGGCTTGAATGTGGTCGGATTACGCCGTGCCGGATTCAGCGCCAAAGATCGTGATGAAATCAAAGCAGCGTTCAAACTTGTCTTCACCAGCGGATTGAATATCGGCCAGGCCATCAAAAAAGCTGCGACCATGAAGCTCGGCACCGCTGCGCAAGAATTTCTCGATTTCGTCGCGAACGCGAAAAAGCGCGGCATCTGTCCGCTCAAACGCGGCGCGGAGCTAGAAGAATTGTAGGATAGGCGCATCGCCTGCCAAATCTGGATATCGGCAACCGAAGCGGTTGCCCTACAACTTCAATCCAGCCCGAGAAGCGCGAGCATGCGGCCGGTTTTTCCTTTTTCGGCGCGATAGGAATAATAGCGGTCGATATCGCACGCTGTGCAGATGCCCGAGTCCTGAATTTGCTTCGCGCCGGCGGCGCGGCATTGCTCGATGATTTTCGCAGCAAAATCGATTTCGTAGTGCGGCGGACGAATACACGGACTCAATTGCACGATAAGCTTCGCCGGATCTGACCCAAAGCTGGCGCGCATTTGCTGAATCGCTTCCGATGCAATCGCGAACTCGGTTCCTTTTTTCCCAGAATGAATGAGACCGATTGCCGGCGTTTCTGGGTCGACAATGTAAACGGCGCAGCAATCAGCCACGTGGATGCCGAGCGCGACCTGCTTCTGATTGGTGATCAGCCCGTCACAGCCGGCGAATTCTTTGTCCGCGTGCATTGACCGATCGACAACCGCGATTTTGTTTCCGTGAACTTGCTGCGCGGTGAGCAACGGCCAATCTGCCATGCCGAGCTCGCGCCGAGCGTTGCGATGAACCGCTTCGAGTCGCTTCAACACTTCACCTTTCTCGTGCGAAACGTCGATTCCCGGAATCCGCTCGACGAAACCGTGGCGGATGTTCTTGATTACCTTGAGCGCGGGGAAAAGTTCGATATGGGACCGCTCAGAACCTGTCGCACGCTGTGTCTCAGGCACAAGAGCTCATCTCGTTCCGCCTTATTTGGAAGTAGTGGTGGTCGTCGTCGAAGTCGCTGTGGCTGGCTCGAATCCGGTCGGCGGTTTAGGCCTGCCTCGAGCATCGACACCACTGCCAGTGTAATAGGTCTTGGTCTTCGTGGCGTGCGAAGCAACGCCATCGAACTGTTCCGTGTACGAACTCTGCATTCCGGTAGCTCGATCGAACTCGGCCAGGCTCTGATTGTAACCGAACAACGCCTGCAACCGTGTTGACTGCGCCGTGGTCAATTGTACTTGAGCATTCAAGACGTCGAGCTGCGTGCCGGCACCCGCATCCAACCGCGCCTTGGCCAAACGCACGGCTTCCTCCGCTTGTTCGACATTTTTTTCAGTCGCTTGAATCAACTCGCGATTCTGGACTAAATTCGAAACTGCCTGTTGGATCTCCAGCTCCACTTGGCGGACATCGTCGTCATAAGCGATCTCTTGTTCGGAGAGCAACGCGCGCTGTTCTTGGATTTTGCCCCAAGCCATGCCGCTGTCCCAAATCGGCCAGCTGCCGGTCACTGTCGTCAACCAGCCCTTTGAAACATCGCCAAAACTTGAGTTGAATTCACTACTGAGCCACTCGCCGCCGCCGTTGGCATTGATGTTCGGCAACCAGCTGCCGATCGCAACGTGGACTTGCTCGATTGCATTCAAAACGTTGGCGCGCTGTTGTTTTAGGAATGGGCGATTGCGTTTGCCCTCCTCGATCGCCGCCAACAGATCGATCTTCCGTGGAATGTAAACCAAGTCCCCGATGACCCGCACCGGCGCCGCATTTCCGCGCGCCGGATTAAAATCCAGGCCGAGAGTTTTGGCCAGCTGGAGCACCGAGATGCGATAACTGTTCCGCGCCGCAATCAGTTGCGGGATTTGATTGTAAAGTTGGACCTGCGCCTGAAGAACGTTGAAGCGCGGAACGGTTCCGGCTTCAAAACGGTTTTGCTGGTCTTTCAACTGACTCTCTAACAGATTTACCGACTCCTCCTGCACCACGATCAACTCGCGATTGACGATTACCTGGTAGAACTGCGTTTTTACATTCGCAATCGTTTGATCGACCGTGTTTCGCAGCGCGAAATAGGCAGAATCGCGCTGGAAGAAGGTGCCGCGAATTGCGCGGAACGTACTGTAATTAAAAACCAGCTGCGATCCTGTCACCTTGATGTTGTAGGAGATATCACTGCGCAAATTCTTGATGCCGCCAACGCCCATCATCGTCGGCGTGCCCGCCGGAGTCGGCGTCGGCACAGTGCTAAAGGTCGAAAACGAGCTGGTGGTGGTGTGCAGGTTTGGATCGGTCCAACCCCAGGTAAAGCTCGGGCCAATCTGCGGTAGCGCCTGCGCCCGAATCTCGATGATCACGCCTTTGGTCCGACGGATTTCCTCGAGCGCCTGAAGAACGACCGGATTTTGAGCGAGCGCCGTTATAACGGCCTGGTTAAGCCGGAAAACGGGTGCACCTTTCTCCGACCAGCCGAGATCGCTCTCGCCGAGTGCAGCGGCTTGGACGGCGATCGGCGTTGCCGAAGGCGACGGCGAGATGCTCGGCGACGCGCCCAAACTCGACGGCACGGACACGGTGCCCGCGTCGCTTGGCGTAATTGTTGCCGTGACACTTGGCATCGGCGTCGGTGTGGTTGTTGACATCAGCATCGGCGTTGGCTGTGGGGTTTCGGTCGGTGTCGGACTTTGCCCGAACGCGATTAGCGCGACGAGAAATGCGCTCAACGCGAATCCACCGGCAAAAAGCTGTTTTCGCATCACAAGTTAAGGCGTCGAATGTTTGATGCGCCAAGGTTAAGGCGCGGATTCAATCAATCCAGATTATCTTTTAGCAGCGCCGGCGAATGAACGACAATCCTTCGATTGGCAGTAATCATAAATCTTGCTGTAGATGTGCAGCCAGGCTTTTTGTTCATCCGGCGAAAGATATTCCATGATCTTCATCAAGTTGCCCACCATTTCCTGACGAATTCGGCGGACCAGGGCCGAGCCTTTGGGCGTGATGCAGACCATTACTTTTCGGCGGTCGTCCCGCGCAACCGAGCGCACGACCATTCCGAGATTCTCCAATCGCGCCACCAGTCCGCTCGCTGCGGCGGTGGTGTGTCCCATCTTTTGCGCGATGGCCGTCATAGTCAGCACTTCCTTTTGATCGAGATACGCGAGCAGAAAAAATTGCGGGAAAGAAACGTTGCCGGGCGCAAGTTCTTTGCACAGATGCAGGACGAAACAGCGCTGCATCTCGAGGACGATGTTGGACAGTCGCTCGGCGTCGGCACGGAATTTGTTGGGAGGAGCCTGTGCAAACGCCGTTTCCGTATTCAAAGCCATCTAAACTAAAATGCGGAAATGGTCTGTCAAACTGTAGCAACGGAGTTCTGTCGCTGTTAAATGCCAGTCCGGTCGCAGACTCGCCGTGGAGAGCTCGGACATTAATTCCACACTTCGAGATCCACCATCTCGCCGGCCTTCAACGATTGGCCGACCTCAACCCGCAAGAGCGCATTCGATTGACTCAAGCCAAATAATGCGTGCGATTCCTGCCGCCCGATTGGCGCGAAATTTCCATTCTCGAATTTTCCGCGAACGTAGTGCGCGCGGTCACTTTCGTTGATCAGATCGACAGTTAATTTCGCCGGCATTTTCGGCAGATCGAGGTCGGACGCGCCCATCATTTTCAGAATGGCCGGCCGCACAAATTGCAAAAAGGTGACGAACGCCGAGACCGGATTCCCCGGCAAACCGAAGACGAAACACTTACCTAAGTACCCGAACAAGAACGGCTTGCCGGGTTTGATCGCGACCCGCCAGATGTCGATCTTGGCGCCGAGTTCGCCCAGCGTCGATTGAACCAAATCGTGCTCGCCGACTGAAACGCCACCGCTCACGATCAAAACCTCATTCTTCGTAGCGCTTTGAATTGCTTTGCGCAACGAACCAGCATCATCGCTGCAATTTTCGGCCGAAGCGACAGCCGCGCCGCAGCGTTTCAACAACGACTGGAGCAAAAGCGAATTGCTGTCATAAATCTGTCCCGGCTGAAGTTTTTCTCCCGGCTTCGCCAATTCGTCGCCAGTCGAAATAATTGCGGCGCGAACTTCACCATCGACCAAAACGTCGGCAAAGCCTTGGGAAGCAAGTAACGCGAGCATGGTTGCGTTAATTCGCGCGCCTTTGGCCACAATCTTTTGGCCTTCGCCGAGATCGCATCCACGCTTTCGCACAAACTCTTCAATTTCTACATCTAGATTGATGACGATTTCGTCTCCGTCGCGCGTGACATCTTCCTGCATCACGACCGCGTTCGCACTCTGCGGCATCGGCGCGCCGGTGAAGATCCGGATCGTCTCACCATTCGAAACGCGAAGTTTTCGATCAACGCCTGCCGGCTGCTCGCCGATAACGCGCAATCGTTTGCCGCGTTTGCAATCGCTCGCGATTAGGGCGTAACCGTCCATCGCCGAATTGTCGAACATCGGCAGGGGCAATTGCGCGAAATAATCTTCCGCCGCGAAATGATCGAAGGCATTTAGGATCGACCTCTTCCGCGGCGGCAACGGCCGGACCGCTTCCAAGATCTTCGCGCGCGCTTCTCCCTCAGAAATCATTACTTCTAATATTGTAGCGGCGCTCTACCTGTCACGCTATAGCCGTGGCGAAAGCGGATGAGCGTCGCATTTATTTCTGCTCCTCTAGCGACATCGCAGACCGCCGCTAGGGAATCGACATGTTGGCAATCGCCAATTCCGAAGCATATTGTCCGCCCGAGATTTTGGTGAGGTGGCTGAGTGGTCGAAAGCAGCGCTTTGCTAAAGCGCCGTACCCCAAAAGGGTACCGAGGGTTCGAATCCCTCCCTCACCGCCACGCTCCAAAACTTCTGCGAATCCTGCGTTGGAGCCAGCTGCCGCGCTTTCATCGACCGGAGATTCGAACACCGTTCGACCGGTGGGGCGCGAGGCGCCTGGGCTAAAATCCCGCCACTGCGGGATCTAAAGCTGGAGCCAACGCGCAGCGTTGGATAATCCCTCCCTCACCGCCAGCCTTCGCTTGAAGCGCAGCACAAGCGAATGCTGCCACGCCGGAGTGAAACGAAGGCGGGCTGTTTAACATCCAAATCTTGGAGTCGCTCCAAGGCTACGGCTTGGCAGGCCAATAATCTTCCTCTTCCTCTCACTCTTAATCTTTCGATAGGCCGTCATACGAAGACGAAGACTCAGCGGAAGCGGAGCCTTCGCGGCTTACTACCGATATGGAACCACTGGATTGGTCCCGGTGTTTAGCTGGTCTTGGTGCGCGTTCCAGAGATTCCGCTCTGATTCGTCCATCTGCGCAGCTTCCTGCTGTTCCTGCTGGATCGCGGCGAGACGTTTTTGCTCCTGGTTTCCCATCCCCGTCGTTTGAATCGTCTCACAAGCAACCAGTATTGCAGCGCCGGCGATCAAGCTAACAAGTTGAAGCAGTTTCATATCTGAATATACAACGACTTGGACGCAGCCGTCTTCGCAAATTTCCACCCTTATGGCTGAACTGCAGGAAACATCAATCAACGAACTAAAAGCCGCTCTCAGGGGCCGAGTGGTCCAGGCGGGCGATCCCGATTACGAGGACGCACGCAAAGTTTACAATGCGATGATCGACAAAAAGCCTCGTCTGATCGTGCGTTGCGCGGATGTCGCGGACGTAATTTCGTCAGTTAATTTTGCGCGGCAAAATCGTTTGCTTCTTTCAATTCGCGGTGGCGGACACAACGCCGGTGGATTAGGAATCTGCGACGATGGCCTCGTCATCGATCTCGCGCCGATCAAATACACGCGGATCGATCCCAAAGCCGGGACGGTGACAGTTGGCGGCGGGTGCACTTGGGGCGACGTCGATCACGCGACGCACGCCTTCGGATTTGCCGTGCCCAGCGGAATTATTTCAACCACCGGTGTCGGTGGGTTGACTTTGGGCGGCGGTATCGGGCATCTCACCCGAAAGTGCGGCCTAACGATTGATAATCTGCTCTCCGCCGACATCGTTCTCGCCGACGGAAGATTTGTGAGATCAAACGTCGATGAAAACGCGGATTTATTCTGGGCGCTGCGCGGCGGCGGCGGAAACTTCGGCGTCGTCACTGCTTTCACGTTCAAACTTCACAAGATCGACATGATTTATGGCGGCCCGATGTTGTACGAATTAAGCGAAGCCGCCGACGTAATGAAATGGTATCGGGAGTTCATTATCAAAGCGCCCGACGATTTGAACGGCTTCTTTGCGTTTATGACTGTCCCGCCTGCACCGCCATTTCCCGAGCATCTTCACCTTAAAAAAATGTGCGGCATTGTCTGGGCCTGCACCGCATCAAAGGAGAAAGCAGAAGAAATGTTTAAGCCGATTCGCGCTTTCAAGAAACCGGCGCTCGATTTCGTCGGTCCGTTGCCGGAACCGGCTTTGCAAAGCATGTTCGACACGCTCTATCCGCCGGGTTTGCAATGGTACTGGCGCGCTGACTTTGTAAACGAATTGAGCGACAAAACGATCACGGAGCATGTCCGTTTTGGTGAGGCCCTGCCGTCGATGCATTCCACGATGCATCTCTATCCGATCAATGGCGCCGCATCTCGCGTGGGCAAGCACGAGACGGCTTGGAATTATCGCGACGCGAACTGGGCCCAGGTGATGGTAGGCGTCGATCCCGATCCGGCGAACAACGAAAAAACAATCTCTTGGGCGAAAAGCTACTTCGACGCGCTGCATCCCTACTCGGCTGGCGGCGCGTATGTAAACTTCATGATGGACGAGGGCGAAGACCGCGTGAAAGCAACGTATGGCGACAACTACGAACGGCTGGTTGCGATCAAAACGAAATACGATCCTGAAAATCTCTTTCGCGTGAATCAAAACATCAAGCCGAGCACAAAGAAACTATGACCGACCGTTCTTGCCAATGATGAATGCTGAAGAATTGAAATCGTTGCAGGCGCCGATCAAGGAACGCTACCGGCAGCAACCTGGGACTGCCTCGATTACGCTTCGTGCCGAAGGCAAAATCGGTGAAGGCGTTACCTGCAATGTCGCGACCGGAAAAGCGCTGGTGGAAGCGGGCCTTCACCCCGCGACCGGCGGGAACGGGTTAAGCGCGTGCTCGGGTGACATGTTGCTCGAATCGCTGGTCGCTTGCGCGGGCGTGACTTTGCGCGCGGTTGCTACCGCTCTCGACATTCCGTTGCGTGACGCCACCATTCGGGCCGAAGGCGACCTCGATTTTCGCGGGACACTCGCCGTCTCCAAAGAAGTTCCCGTTGGTTTTCAACAAATCCGGTTGCGCTTTGATTTGGACACCGATGCGAGTGAAGAACAACTCGCCACGCTTCTTCGACTAACCGAGCGCTATTGTGTCGTTTATCAGACTTTGGCCCACCCTCCTAAAATCGAGATCTCGCACCATGTCTCGAAGTAGATTTCCCGCGCCTGCCTGCTAATCTAAAGTCGTATGCCGTCTTACATGGACATCCACGAAATTCCAGGGGGCGTGAAACCCGAAGACGTCGCGAAAGCCCACGCCCAGGACGTTAAAGTGCAGGGCAAGTACGGCGTCAGTTACCACAAATATTGGGTGAACGAGAAAGAGGGAAAGATTTTTTGCCTTTGCCACGCACCGAACGCCGAGGCTGCAAGCCAGGTCCATCGTGAGGCGCACGGCTTGGTCGCCGAAAAGATCATTCAGGTCGAGCCCGATGTCGCTGATTTGTTCTTCGGCGGAACTGAAGTAAACGCAGCCGGCGCGGTTATGCTCCCCGGAGCTGAAGCCGATGCGCGTGATTCCGGGATCCGCACCATTTTGTTTACCGATATCGTTGACTCAACCTCGCTCACTCGACGAATCGGTGATGAGGCCGCCATGGAGTTGTTGGCAGTGCATGACTCGATTGTGCGCGATGCTCTGAAGGATTTGGGTGGCCGCGAAATCAAGCATCTGGGAGACGGCATCATGGCATCCTTCGTCTCCGCGGCGGCAGCCGTTAAATGCGCCAGCCGCGTTCAGCGCGAGATTGCCCGGCACGGCCGTGAACACAAAGATCGTCCGCTTGACGTTCGGCTCGGCATTGCCGCCGGCGAACCGGTCGAACATCACAACGATTTGTTCGGATGCACCGTGCAACTAGCCGCGCGCCTTTGTTCGCATGCCCAGCCGCAACAAATCCTGGTTTCGAACGTCGTCGCTGAGTTGTGCGAAGGAAAAGCATTGCCTTTCGAAGATCTCGGCGAAGTTGCGCTCAAAGGTTTCGATCAACCTGTTCGCGCCCACGCTGTCACCTGGACGAGTGACGCAGCTGCCGCCTCGGCTTAAGGAAACGTCGCTTGATGTTGTAGCGATGCTTGTTTTCAAGCGCTCCTTGTCATTCCGAGCGAAGTCGAGGAATCTCTAAATATTTCTGTGCGGCTTAGTCTTCATTGAGCCGGACCGGTTCGGCGCTTAGAATCTCCGCAGTGCAGAAAGAATTTTTCCAAATCAAAAATTTCATCGACGGCCAATTCGTCGAGCCGGTCGGCGGCAAGTATCTCGACAACATCGAGCCGGCGACGGGCAAGGCGTACTCACAGGTCGCCGATAGCGCGAAGGAAGATGTCGATCTTGCCGTGGCCGCGGCGGAGAAAGCTTTTGTGGATTGGTCGAAAAAGCCGGCGGCGGAGCGATCAAAAATTCTCCTGCGCATCGCCGACTTGATTGAGCGCGATCTGGAGAAACTGGCGCGTGCGGAATCGATCGACACCGGCAAACCACTCTCGCTTGCGCGCTCCTTGGATATTCCGCGCGCGGCCAGCAATTTTCGTTTTTTCGCCACCGCGATCCTGCACACCGAAAACGAGGCGCACATCACCGATGGCGTCGCGTTCAACTACACGCTGCGCCAGCCGCGCGGTATCGCCGGATTAATTTCGCCGTGGAATTTGCCACTTTATTTGTTGAGCTGGAAAATCGCGCCGGCTATCGCCGTCGGCAACACCGCCATCGCCAAACCGAGCGAACTGACGCCGATGACGGCGTATCTGCTCTGCGAGATTTGTACTGAAGCCGGGTTGCCGAACGGCGTGCTCAACGTCGTGCACGGCACCGGACCAAATGTCGGAGCCGCCGTGGCGGCTCATCCGAAAATTGGAACGATTTCTTTCACTGGCGGCACGGTAACCGGAAGGAAAGTCGCGGAAGCATGCGCGCCGTTGTTCAAGAAGGTTTCGCTCGAGCTCGGCGGCAAAAATCCAAACATAGTTTTCGCCGACGCCGATCTCGACGCCGCGATTGCCGGTAGCGTGCGCTCATCGTTCGCCAACCAGGGTCAGGTTTGTTTGTGCGGCTCGCGCGTGTTCGTCGAGCGTTCCGCCTACAAAGATTTCGTTGATCGCTTCATCGAAAGAACGGCACAGTTGTGCCTTGGCGATCCGCTCGACGAGAAAACCGAGCAAGGCGCGATCGTGAACAAGGCACAGCTCGATAAAGTGAAGTTCTATGTCGATCTTGCGCAGAAAGAAGGCGGCAAGATCGCGCTCGGCGGCAAAGCGCCGGAATCGATCAACGATCGTTGTCGTGACGGTTATTTCTTTCCGCCAACAGTCATCACCGGCTTGCCGGTCTCATGCCGCACCAATCGCGAAGAGATCTTCGGCCCAGTCGTCACACTCACGCCGTTCGACAACGAAGAAGAGGTGATCGGTTACGCCAACGACACCGATTACGGCCTGGCTTCGAGTGTGTGGACGCAAAACCTGAATCGCGCCCACCGCGTCGCGGAAAAAATTCACACCGGCACCGTCTGGGTAAACTGCTGGCTCGTCCGCGACCTGCGCGTTCCCTTCGGCGGCATGAAAGCCAGCGGCGTCGGCCGCGAAGGCGGTACCGAGGCGTTACATTTCTTCACCGAGGCCAAGAATGTTTGTATCGCAAGATAAACTCACTGACGAGAAGCGCGAAGCCGGTCGCGCCGTAGCCTTGGCGAAGGCGGAATTTTTCACCGAACCAAAAAATATCTGCATCGCAAAGTAGGCGTCGGCGCCGTCAGCAGCAATCAATCGCCCTCTGGGGCTTCAGTATCCTTAGGCTTTAATCGCGGCGAAGCTGGCTTCACTGGCACAGGCTTCAAAGTTGTCGAAAATATTCTTTTGCCGTTCGCGATTACAAACTTCAGAGGAATCTTTGGATTGTTAATGTCGCGGTGATCGACATTCCACTTAGTCTCCCATTTCGAGAAGTACGGCTCGAGTTGTTTCGCATCCATCAAATAAACGCTTTGCAATTCGATTCCCTCATAAACGGCGAAGCACCATCTGACTTTCCGGTATTTCGCGATGATCACCGGATTCATGTGATGATGCGTAGAGAAACTTTGAGTGAGCAGCGTGTTGACTGACTTTAATTCGTATTCATTTCCGCGGCCGTCACGTGCATCGTTGCCCTCTCGACCAGGAATTACCGTTAATCCGGTGATGAGAACAAGCTGGAGCAGCTTGCCTCCGTTATCTTGAAAAACGTCGCCAATCCCGTGTTTAGATGCGAGCTTTTGATATTCTCGTATACTTGGAAAGATGCGCTCTAGAACTGCTCTATCGGGATGCGATTTCACGGCGTTAAGATTTCAAGAGCTCTTGAATGGACGAGCCGACCGCAAGTGCGAGTCGGTCCATATTATCGATAGAGACGTTCCGTTCGCCGCGCTCAACGGAACCGATATATGTTCGATGCAAGTCGGCTTTTTCGGCGAGATCTTCCTGCGAAATGCCCAACGCTTCTCGACGCCTCCGCAAATTCTGACCGAATATCTGTCGGACGTTTCGCTTACGGCTCACGAATTCATGCTAGACAGCATGATGCCTTTACGACTACAGACTTAAAGTAGCATTTCCCCTGATGAAAACCGCCCCAGTCTATTCGACTTCGTTTGGCAACGCCTTCCAAGGCGATGCACTAGAATTCTTGAAGGAATTAGAGGACGAGAGCGTAAACCTTGTTTTCACAAGCCCGCCATTCGCGCTTCAAAGGCAGAAAGAATACGGGAATCGAAAAGAGGCAGAGTATGTCGATTGGTTGATCGACTTCGCAGCACTCGTAAAGAAAAAGTTGCGCCCCGATGGCAGTTTTGTGCTTGATCTGGGAGGTGCTTATCAAAAAGGTGTTCCCGTTCGAAGCCTCTATCCGTTTCGAGTTCTTACACGATTTTGTGATGAGTTAGGATTTGTGCTCGCCGAGGACTTCTATTGGTTCAATCCATCGAAACTACCAAGTCCGATCGAGTGGGTAAATAAGCGGAAGTTGAGGGCAAAAGACGCTGTTAATACGATCTGGTGGTTCTCCAAAACCGCATGGCCTAAGGCCAACGTTGGCAATGTCCTCGCGCCATACAGTGAGCGCATGAAAAAATTGATCGCCGATCCTGCTGCATTCTACACACCAAAAAAGCGGCCAAGCGGCCATGACATAGCTTCCGCGTTCGGTAAGGATAATAGCGGCGCAATTCCTTCAAATCTTCTGCAGATTCCTAACTCCGAATCAAATGGTCAGTATTTGAGTGGATGCGCCGCAGTTGGCGTAACAGGCCATCCTGCGAGGTTTCCGGCAAAATTGCCGGAATTCTTTATTAAATTCCTTACCGATCCTGAAGATTTGGTTGTTGATATTTTTGCGGGCTCGAACACAACCGGTGCGGTTTCTGAGAAGGAGGGGCGACGCTGGCTCGCTTTTGAATTGGACCTCGCCTATCTAGCTGCGTCAGCCTTTCGTTTTCTCCCGCAAGATAGCTCGGCCGAAGCAATACAGGAAATCTATCGGAAGATTCTTCATCGAGAGTTCGTCGATCTACGCGAAGCGAGCCCACAGCTCAGCCTTCTCGAAATGCCACGCGCCGATTATTCGCGCGGAAGCGCGCGTCGAAAGAAGGTGGGATAATCAAAGCACTCGTTGAAACGCGAATCCAGCGTCCTTGATGTGCGCTTCGAAATAGCCTCCTTTCGAGGCGGCGGACAGTAATCCGTCATAAATGTCACGCGGGACGTCTCGATATTGATAAACGCTTCCAGACTGAAATTCGATTTCGAGAATCGAGCGTGCCTGATCAAATCCAACTGATCGGATCATCGAGGACGTAACGAGAATTCTTTCAATCACGCATTTCAGTAGATCATTGATTTCTCAGTTTCTCGCGCACTTTGTTGAGTGAGTCCACATGGAAACGATCTTTTAAAGTTCCGAGTGTGGTACTCCCGTGCACTTTCCTGAGTTCCGGATAGTCTCGCGCGAAATTCTTCGCTTTCGAGTCGCTTCGTTCTTTGCGAAATCCGCCGTGCTTAGTGTGTCGGGTGTTTTCCTAATGCCATAATTTGTTCCTCCTCGGGGCATTCGGCCCCTGATTACCATTTATGGACAACAAAATCTGATCGGCGTTCAAATCTCCACGAAGTTTGCCACTCGCTTCGTGAGCGCGGGCGGCGTGGAAAATTGCAATGTGTGATACGCCTACTTGCGCAAAACCTCAGAGTTCATCAATGTGAAAGCAATGAGCGGAATACGAGTATTAGTAGGGACACGGAAAGGCGCGTTCGTCCTGACGTCGGACGCGAAGCGCAAAGATTGGAAAGTGGAGGGGCCGCATTTTGCCGGCTGGGAAATTTATCACATGAAAGGGTCGCCGGTGAATCCGGACCGGATTTACGCGTCGCAGACGAGCGCGTGGTTCGGGCAGATCATTCAGCGGAGCAACGACGGCGGCAAAACATGGGAAACGCCGGGCAGCAGTCCCGAGGACCTAAAAGGTCCGGACGGCATGCCCAAGGGCGAGAGCAACAAGTTCGTTTACGACGGAATCCCCGGGACGCACATGTGGTATGACGGCACGCAGCATCCGTGGGAATTCAAACGGGTCTGGCATCTGGAGCCCGCGCTGGATGATGTCGATCATGTTTACGCGGGCGTGGAAGATGCCGCGTTGTTCGAATCGAAAGACGGCGGCAAATCGTGGAACGAACTGTCCGGTCTGCGCCAACACGACACCGGACCGAAATGGCAACCGGGCGCGGGCGGAATGTGTCTCCACACGATTCTGATCGACCCGAAAAATCCGAAACGAATCTTCATCGCGATCTCGGCCGCGGGCGCGTTCCGGACCGATGATGGCGGCAAAACTTGGAAACCAATCAATCGCGGTTTGCATTCGGAATACATTCCCGACCCGCACGCGGAGATCGGCCATTGTGTCCATCGCATCGCGATGCATCCGTCCAAGCCGAACACGCTTTTCATGCAAAAACATTGGGACGTAATGCGGAGCGACGACGGCGGCGATTCGTGGCGCGAAGTGAGCGGCAATTTGCCGAGCGACTTCGGTTTCCCGATCGACGTGCACGCACACGAGCCGGAGACGATTTACGTCGTCCCGATCAAGAGCGATTCCCTGCATTATCCGCCCGATGGCAAATTGCGCGTCTATCGCAGCCGGAAGGGTGGCAACGAATGGGAAGAACTGACCAAAGGTCTGCCGCAAAAGGATTGTTACGTGAACGTGCTGCGCGACGCGATGTCGGTCGATTCGCTCGAGGAATGCGGTATTTATTTCGGAACGACCGGCGGACAAGTTTACGGATCGGCTGATGCGGGCGATTCATGGAATCCGATCGTGCGTGATCTTCCGGCCGTCCTCTCCGTTGAAGCACAAACGCTGAAATGAAAAAAATATTAGCGTTGCTCTTAACGCTGAGCGTGTTTCCGGCGGCGCGACTCCTAGCCGAACAAGCTAATAGCTCCGCTGAAGCCGAGTTACGCGTCTCGATGGCTGAACGCCACAAAGCCAGCCTGGAAGGCGACACGGAAAAAATCGCCGCCTCAATGACGAACGATTATCTGCAAACGGACATCTCCGGGTTCGTGCAGAATAAAGATACCTGGCTAAAGCAATACTTCATTCCATTGGCCGAACTGATTAAGGCGGGAAAATTCCGTTGGGAAATGTATGACGAGAAGGACGTTCAAATTCGAATCCATGGCGATAGCGCTGTCGTTATTGGCACGCTCGAGGCGAAAGGCTCCGGTGCACGTTGGGAGATTCAGCAACACATTTGGGCAGCTGATCCGAACGCGTCGTTCAGCGGGAGATTGCATTTCACGCGCATCTATGTTCGACAAAATGGAAAATGGATGATCGCAGCGCTGCATAATTCGATGTCGCCGCCGGCTCCGCCGAAGCAATCATGATCCGCGTCGTTCTTCCGCATCATCTACGCACGCTCGCGAAAGTCGGCGATGAAGTGCAGGTCGATCTTAACGGCGCCGTCACGGCGCATGCCGTTATCGGAGCGCTAGAGGACAAATATCCGATGCTCCGTGGCACAATCCGCGAACACGGAACACTCAAACGTCGTCCGCTCGTGCGCTTCTTCGCCTGCGGCGAAGACATTTCCCATGAGTCGCCCAATGCTCCCCTGCCCGACGCGATCGTAAAAGGCAATGAGCCGTTCTTCATCATGGGCGCAATCGCCGGAGGATAGAGCCGAAGACTGAGGAAGAAGGATGAGTTATGAAAAGACGAACGCGGACTGCAGGACTTCTCAATTTCATCGAAGCGGTACAAAAACCGCGACATGATTACGGCATGCAAAGCTCGATGCTTAGATCACTTGTCGTCGCGTTTCTCGTCGCTGAGTTAAGCGGCGACCTCCAGGCAACTCCACCTTCTGAGAAGGCCGGATCGGTCACGCTAGAAGCAAAACCGGAACCGATCGCGATCGATCCGACTCGAAGTGCTGTCATTATCGTCGACATGGAAAACGATTTCGCCACCAAGGGCGGAATGTTCGACCGGGCTGGAGTCGATATTTCCGGTGCGCAAAAAGCGATTCCTCCCATCGCAAAAGTTCTGGCAGCGGCGCGACAGGCTGGGTTGAAGATCGTTTATCTCAAGATGGGATATCGCCCGGACCTTTCTGATCTGGGCGCGATCGATTCGGTAAATCGGACAAGGCATTTGAAATTTGGCGCCGGCCAAAAAATTCAGACGCCGGACGGACGTGAAAGCCGCATGCTGATCCGAGACACTTGGGACACCGACATCGTTCCCGAACTGAAGCCGCAGGCCGGCGACGTCGTAATCTACAAAACGCGGTTCAGCGGCTTTTACCAAACCGATTTGGATGCAACGCTGAAGAAGTTTGGAATCAAATACCTGATCGTCGCCGGCGTGACCACGAGTATCTGCGTAGAATCGACCGTACGAGACGCGATGTTCAGAGATTATCTTTGTGTGTTGCTCAAAGACTGCATGAGCGAACCAATCGGCCACGACTTGCCGAGAACGAATCATGATGCCTCGCTTTTGAATGCTGAAGTATTGCTCGGCTGGGTTTCGGACTCAGAGCAATTCATCAAGAGTTTGGCCGCAAAGGCGTCGCCAGCCCTGCGATGAGCGAAGTATTCGAAAGCAAACGCGCGCCGGAGCCGGTGGGCGCGTTTCCGCATGCCAAACGCGTCGGCAATTTGCTTTTTCTTTCGGGAATCGGACCACGCGTGCGCAGCAGCAAAGAAATTCCAGGCGTAACCCTCGACTCTGCGGGCAAGGTCACGAGTTACGACATCGAAACACAATGTCGCGCGGTTTTTGAAAACGTGCGGCTCGTGCTCGAGGACGCCGGCGCGAGTTGGAACGACATTGTCGATGTAACGGTCTTCCTCACCGACATGAAAAAAGATTTCCCGATCTACAACAAACTCTACGCCGAATATTTCGCGGGGGATGGCAAGCCGAACCCGACCCGGACGACCGTTGAAGTGACCGCGCTGCCCACGCCGATCGCGATTGAGCTGAAGGTCATCGCCGCGATCAAATAAATTCTTCTGTGGCGGCAGCGGTCCCCGACTGCAATGATGTTCCCGCAGGCGAGACGCCTGCCTCCACAGTCAAAGACATGCCATTTCGCGTTATCGCGGCCGATCACACCGGCATCACGGTATCGAATCTCGAGCGTTCGCTCGAATTCTGGCAAAACGTTCTTGGTTTTGAATTTTCGCATCGCGCCCATCAAACGAGCGAAATGGCCAGTGAGATTACGGGGGTGCCCGGCGCTGAAATCAAACTCGCGGTTGTGAAAGCGCCCGGCGGACACAAAATTGAGTTACTCGAATATCTCGCGCCGCCCGATCGGAAACAACATGTCGATCTTCGCCCGTGCGATGTCGGGTCTGTCCACGTCGCGTTGACGGTCGATAATCTTGACGCTGTCCTGCAAAAAATCGCGGCTTCTGGCTGGAAAGCAGCCGGCAAACCGCAAACGCTCACCGCTGGGCCGAATGCTGGAAAACGTGTGGTTTACGTCCGCGATCCCGACGGCACCACAATCGAGTTCATGGAATTGCCACAAAAATGACGCATGACGAGTGATGGGTAGGGCGGGTGTCTCGCCCGCCGTTCGCGCTGTCTCGGCGCGAACAGAACAGAGATTGCACTTGGCGAGACGCCAACTGCCGCGCTCGAGACGAGCGCGCTACCCAATCTGCGAAATGGATTCGACTTTCGCTCACCACACGTCTGCGTAATCTGCGGTTAATGCAGTTTTCCGCTGACAAAGATGTTGCCCTTCAACTCGATGCCGAGGATCCGCTGCGGCATTTCCGCGAAAAATTTCATTTGCCGCTCGGTAAAGACGGCAAACCGCTGATTTATTTTGCCGGCAACTCGTTAGGCCTGATGCCGAAGTCGGCCCGGCAGGTTGTTGATCAGGAGTTGGACGATTGGGCCAGGCTCGGCGTCGATGCGCATCTCGAAGCGAAGACGCCGTGGTATTCGTATCACGAAACGTTACGCGAACCGACGGCGCGGCTCATCGGCGCCAAGCCGGTCGAAGTGATCTGCATGAACAGCCTGACGGTCAATTTGCACCTGATGATGGCGACGTTTTATCGGCCAACCAAATCCCGTTACAAGATTTTGATGGAAGATCCGGCGTTCCCTTCCGACACCTACGCGATCAAAACCCAGATCGCGCATCACGGACTGAATCCGAAGGATGCGCTGATTCTGGCTAGCCCGCGCAAAGGCGAATTCACCGTTCGAACCGACGACATGGTTAATCTGATCGATAAAAACGCTGAGCAACTCGCGGTTGTGCTGATCGCCGGCATAAATTTTTTCACCGGCCAATTGTTCGATATCCCAACAATCACGAAAGCAGCGCAAAAGCGCGGCATCACAGTCGGCTTCGATCTTGCCCATGCGATCGGCAACGTGCCGCTGTCGTTGCACGACTGGAATGTCGATTTCGCGGTGTGGTGCTCATACAAATATTTGAATGCCGGGCCGGGTGCGGTTGCCGGCGCATTCGTGCACGAGCGTCACGCGACCAACACAAAACTTCCGCGCCTCGCTGGTTGGTTCGGTAACGATCCGAACACGCGGTTCCGATTACATCTCGAGCCGGAATTTATTCCAGTTCCGTCAGCCGACAGTTGGCAGATCAGCAATCCGCCGATCTTCTCCATGGCGCCGCTGCGCGCATCATTATCGACCTTTGACGAAGCCGGCGGAATTGAGCCGCTCCGGGCGAAATCAATCAAGCTAACCGGCTATCTCGAATTTCTATTGGACCGTGCGGACTCGGACCGTTTTGCGGTGATTAAGCCGCGCGAAACCAGCTGGCGCGGGTGCCAATTGTCGATCCTGGTGCAGGAGCATCCAAAAGAATTGTTCAATAAACTCCAAGCCGCCAGCGTGAAATGCGATTTCCGCGAACCGAATGTGATCCGAGTCGCGCCGACTCCGCTTTACAACACGTTTCACGAAGTTTGGCGATTTGCCCAGATTCTCGCGGAACATAAATGACAAATGGCGGCGCTCGACTGCGGTCTTAAGAGAGCAATTCCTTGACGCAACTAATCAGGACGGAGATGGAGAACGGTTTCACGAGGTATTTTACTTCGTGCTTATTGAAGAACAGCGCGATGTGCGGATCGGCCGCGAAGCCCGTGATGAAAATGAAACGGTCCGTCAGAGATGAGCGCATCTCTTTCGCTTTCACATAAAACTCGTCGCCGCGCAGTTTCGGCATCTTCAAATCGCAGATCACCGCGTCGTACTCGTGCGCCTTGACCTTGAGGATCGCCTCCTCGCCATCGAAAGCGACGTCGACCAGAAAATTTTCGTCGGCCAAGATCCACTGCAACGCCGAGGCCAGTTGCCTGTCGTCATCCACGACGAGGATCGCTTTCAGCTCGAGACTGTGGACGATAGGCTGAAGTTCTTCGGGGAGCGGTTCGAACTTTCTCATCGGGACGCGCACCTTGCTTAAGCAGCCTCGATGCCAATCTGATTGCAGAAGTCAGAGATCCGATGTCGGAGGTCAGACTGTAGATCAGATTTATCGGTGATATCCCCGCAATCCGCGGTCGCTAACCGGATTGCTTTTCAAGCTGGTGTTGAAAATACCCTTTCCAATTTTCGGGTAACGCCTCCAACGCAATTGCCCGGCGCATCGTTTCCAAATCGTCTTTACCAAAGGCATACAGACGAGCGATATCGGCAACGCTGATATCTTGTTGGTCGCGCCCGATTAATTCGATCGAATCTCCCACAGTGACCATTCCTTCCTGGACAACGGCAAAATAGAAGCCGGACCGACGGCTGGCCAGAAACCGTTTGATGATGTCGGCGCGGCCAAACTTTATACCGAGTTTATAGCAGGGCATTCGTGGCTCGGTGACCATGACTTCCGCTTCACCGATTCTAAATCTGTTCCCGATGTAAGCGTCTTGCTCGAGCAAACCCTCGGTCGTGAAATTTTCTCCAAACATTCCCCACGGCAGATCGACTCCCGGCAACTCTTTTCGCCAATAACCGTAGTGCTCCGAGGGATACGCGTAAATGGCCTTACTCACACCGCCGTGAACGGTGAGATCGGCCTGCCCATCGCCATCGAGATTCAATCGACGCAACATCACCGGAGCTTTGACCGGCTCCTTGAAAATTCCTGTCGTGACGACCTTGCCCTGCCAGGTCACTTCTCTCGGCAATCCAACGTTCAGCGACAAAATTTTCATTGCTCGCTGCTCACTAGAGGAACTAGGGATTCTTGCGCTGGAGCACGACGGAGAATGGATGCAGTTCGGCAGTCATCACGCCTGCCGCAATCGCAGGATCGGCTTCCATAAATTCTCGCGCGGCCGCTTCGTCCGCAGCCTCAAAAACCGCGATGCCAAATGTTTTATCAGCTGGTTCTCTGGTGCGTCCGGCCAGGATAAGCTGACCGGATTGAACCGCTGCCTTGAAATTGGCTAGATGCCGATCGACTGCCGCTTTGTCCTCTGCCGTCCAAGCTTTGTCATCATAAAGGCGTGGGACCGGATGCAAGACGTAGATGAACTGTTTTGGTTTCTTGTTGGGTTCTGGGGTTTGCGCAGGCAACGACTGGGCGATAGCGGAGATGTAGAGCAACGGGATTAGCAATCGGAGATAAAGGTTTTTCATTTTAAGGTTATAACGCTGCGCCTGTGGCGGACTTTGCGCGAGCTTTCTTCGATTGATTCGCCGCGTCTCTCGTTACGCCGTTGTCAGGTTAAAAACCAGACCGTGAGGATCTCTGATGTAACAACGAGGAACTGACGCGTCTTCGGCGACAACAGCACATCCAGCTGTCAGAAGGGCCTGCTTCGCTTTATCGACATCGGCCACGCAGAATTCAAACACCGGTCCCATGCGCAACGAATCTCTTCCATCCACAAAAAGCTGAAATGATCCCGTTTCGAACCCAACCAGTTTGTCGGACTTCATTGTCACCGGCAGCGCTAGAGTTTGTTCATAAAAACGCACGGCTTCCTCGAATTTGCCGGTATGGATAATAATGTCTCGGGTGGATGCGAACTTTTTCATCGTATTTGTATGCCGTGTTTTAATCGCGAATTCCAGCAAGTTGTACGCTGATTAATCCGTGATATCCGCGTAATCCGCGGTTAAGAATCTGATTGATGGCGAAGTTCGTGCTGATTGGTTCCGGTTTAGCCGGCGGATTGCTCGCGGCGTATTTGGGCCGGCGCGGATACGAGGTCGATCTTTACGAGCGTCGGGCCGATCCGCGCGAAGGCAACATGGTCGCTGGGCGCTCAATCAATCTCGCGCTGTCGACCCGCGGGATTCACGCGCTGGAGCAAATCGGAATCGCGGATGAAGTGTTGAAGCACGCGATCCCAATGCGGGGCCGGATGATCCATCCCGCCAAGGCGGGACAGGCGCCAATCTTTACGCCCTACGATGTCGATCCAAACAAGCACATCAACTCGATCGGGCGCGCGGCTCTCAACACGACCGTGATCGAAGCGGCGCAGCGTTATCCAAGTGTGCGCGTCCATTTCAATCACAAATGCACCGACGTCGACATTGACTCGGCCACGGCTCAACTTCTCAACGCCTCAACTTCTCAACCCAGCATCGCCCGTGGCGATGCTGTGATCGGTGTCGACGGTGCTTTCTCGGCCGTGCGGCAATCGATGCAACTCAAGATCGACAATTTCGAGTACGACGAGAGTTATCTCGCGCACGGCTACAAAGAATTAACAATTCCGCCCGGACCGGATGGCTCGTGGCGAATGGAAAAGAACGCGCTCCACATCTGGCCGCGCAAAAGTTTCATGATGATCGCGCTTCCGAACCCGGACGGCTCTTTCACCTGCACGCTGTTCTGGGAATTCGAAGGGCCGCGCAGTTTCGCTACCACTAAAACCGATGACGATGTTCGACGATTTTTCGAGGAGGAATTTACTGATGCCGTGCCGCTGATGCCAAACCTGCTCGACGATTTCAAAAACAATCCGACCGGCTCGTTGGTCACGATTCGCTGCGCGCCCTGGTTTTATAAGGACAAGGTCGCGCTTGTGGGCGACGCCGCCCATGCGGTTGTGCCGTTTTACGGCCAGGGAATGAACGCCGCGTTCGAAGATTGCGTTGTGCTGGATGAATGCCTGGCGGAATTCGCGCCCGCCACGGCGGGTCCGTCCGTTGGCGGACAAGATCGACAACGCGCTTTTGCCGAATATTTCGATCGCCGCAAAATAAACTCCGATGCCCTCGCCGATCTCGCCGTCCAAAATTTCATCGAAATGCGCGACAAGACCGCATCGCGCGCATTCCGCGCGAAAAAGAGACTCGACCACTTCCTCGAAGCGACGCTGCCTGGAATTTATCTGCCGCTTTATACCATGGTGACGTTCACGCGCATCCCCTACGCCGAAGCCGCCCGTCGCGCACGAAGACAGGATCGAATCGTTTACGGATGCCTCGCCGGAATAATTGTGCTGTCGTTGCTACTCTTTTGTTTCCTCACCCGTCTGAATGGGTGATCAGGCCGCCACAGCCGCGTTTTCCAACATCTCCGCACGAGACGGACGGCCTTTTCGGTCGCCTTCACCGGTGTTACTCCGACGATACTGACGATCGACATGACATGATTTCCCGTTATTCACCTAAGCCATCTGATCTTTTTCAGTTCGCTCTCAACGACTTTGAATTCAGAGTCGCCAGTCACGAGCTCGGCGTTTTTGATTTTAGCTAACGCCGCCGCGAAGCAGTCGGCGTAAGACATCTTCTTGGTTGCTTTGAAATGCGCCGCTTGGCGAACGAGCTCGAGATCGTCCGCATCTACCGGAACCAGCTCGATGCGCATTCCCGCGATCTCATGCGCTTTCAGGTCCGCTATCTCTCGTGACGCACCACGCAGAATCGAGTAATAGATTTCACCCCAATTCACCACGCTCATTAAAAGCCTCGGTGTTCCGCTCTCCGCCTTAAGTAAAATCTTTTCGACTTCACCGGCGCCGGGCTCGTCGTTGAAAAGCACCATAAGCGCGTGAGCGTCTAAAACCATCGTCGCCATGATTAGAGCTCCCGCTCGCGTTTCCGCTCGGACATGAATACCGCCATCGCCTTCGTTCCTTTGAGGGACCCACGGAGACGCCGATAATGCTGCGCTGTGAGCGGCTTCAGGACGATGTGGTCATTTTGCTTGTAAACAACCGCGCGCGTTCCCTCATCGATTTCAAAGTCTTTGCGCAGCCAACGCGGGATCACTACCTGCCCTTTAACGGTGAATGAGACTGTGTCGGTCTTCTGTGTTGCACTCATGAGAAATAGTTTTACATCATCAACAAAGTAAGTCAATGGCTATTTTGTTGGATATTCACACAGATGTTAGCCTCTACCGAAGCAGGGCAACTTCGAATTCGGGCGCCCCTTCCGAGGCTCGTTGGTGCGCGTGTTGAGGCACACGGACGCCACTTTCGAGCCTTGGTTCAAGCGGCTGCCTCGGTAGTTCTGGAGTTCTCTCCTTTACAGTCTAGGGGAAAAATTGAACGATCCTTTACCAAGACTGTCTAGGCTTGCAGTATCCCGCATTCAGGTCCGGATACCGCCGCACTCTCCTCTTGACAGTCTAGGGAAAAGATTGAACGCTGAACTGGCCGAGACTGTCTAGGCAAGACAACAAATCACACTATGGCGAAAGAGAAACCTGACCTTGTTTACGGGACGCTTGATATGTTGATCTTGAAAGCACTCCAGTACGATCCGCGGCACGGGCTGGCGATTGCGGATCGGATTCAGCAGATGTCCAAGGACATTTTGCACGTTGAGCAAGGCTCACTTTACCCGGCGCTTTACCGTCTGGAAGCGCAGGGCTGGATTAAAGCTGAATGGGGCGTGTCTGATAACAATCGCAAGGCGCGTTATTACAAATTGACCGCGGCCGGCCGCAAACAACTCTCCGCGGAAAAGGAGCATTGGCTCCGCATCACCAAAGGAATCGATCTCGTGCTGGCCGGAGGCTAACAAAATATGCCGCGACTTCGCGCCTGGTTCTCTCGATTGCTCGGTTTGTTTCAAAAAGACAAACGGGACGCCGAGATGTCGGAAGAAATGCAATCGCATGTCGATCTTTTGATCGAGCGGAACATTGCGGCGGGAATGTTGCCGCACGAAGCGCGCAACGCCGCGCTGCGACAGTTCGGCGGCGTCGAGCAGACCAAGGAAATCGCGCGCGAACAACGGGTCTGGCGGTGGGCCGACGAATTTGTTCAGGATATCCGCTACGGCGCGCGAATGCTCCGGCGAACTCCGGGATTTTCCATTCTCGCCATCCTTTGTCTAACTCTCGGCATCGGCACCAACGCCGCCGCCTTGAGTTGGATCGAAGGGATTCTCATTCGCCCCTATCCGCTCGTCGCACACCAGGACCGGATGGTAGCGCTCACCGGCACGATCCGCGCCGGGGAAAGAAGCGGACTGTCCTATCCCGACCTTCTCGATTTTGAAAAGAACTCGACTCTCTTTGAGTCATTCATTGTCGATAAAATCACAGGCACAACGCTAAGCGCTGGGGACCGCGCCGAGCGCTCGGTCGGAGGGATTGTTTCCGCGAATTATTTCGACGCGCTCGGCGTTCGACCGATTCTCGGGCGCGGTTTTCGACCCGAAGAAGGAACCGGACGCAACGCGCATCCGGTCACAGTCATAAGTTACATGACGTGGAAAAATCGTTATAAAGGCGATCCCGACATCATCGGCAAAACGCAGTATATGAACGGCGTTCAGCACACCATCATCGGCGTGGCGCCGGAACAATTCCACGGCACGTTCATCGGCTATTCGTTCAACTTCTGGGTGCCGACGGCGATGCAGGAGACGTTCGATAACACCGGCTACAAACTCGAGGACCGCGGCGCGCGCTGGATCGAAGGTTACGCTTTTTTGAAACCGGGCGTGACGCGGCAACAAGGTCAGGCGGAACTTTCCGCGATCGCGAAACGGCTGGAGAATGATTTTCCGGAAATAGATCGCGGCCACGGCATCGAAATCTTCCCGCTCTGGAAAACGCCGTTCAACGCGGCCGGCGGGATTTCGACCACGCTCGGCATCACCGCGGCCGTCGTTTTCTTTGTCCTCCTCATCGCTTGCGCCAACGTGAGCAATCTACTCCTCGCGCGATCACTCTTGCGCCGGCATGAAATGACTATGCGTCTCGCGCTCGGCGCCGGACGCCGCCGTTTGATTAAACAACTCTTCACCGAAGGCTTGCTCCTTTCGTTGATCGCCGCGCTCGGCGGAATCGCGGTCGCCTATTGGAGCCGCAATGCGCTCGTGCTCGCGTTTCCGACATCGTTGCCCGGGATCACGATTGATTATCCCGGACAACTGGATTGGCGCGTTCTTCTGCTGAGCGTCGCGATCTGCGTTGGATCGACAATGCTTTTCGCGCTCATGCCCGCGATTCAATCGAGCCACGTCGATCTTTCCGGCGCACTCAAAAGCGAGGGCGGCGGGGTGGTCGGCGGCAGCGGGCGATCGCGATTGCGCTCGGCTTTGGTGCTGGTGCAGGTCTCGCTTAGTTTTGTTCTACTCGCCGGCACCGGGTTGCTTTTGCAAAGCCTGCAGCAAATGCAAAACGCCAGTCCCGGTTTCTCAACCAACAATGTGATCATGTCTGTCGTGGATTTGTTTTCGGCAGGTTACAAACTCGATCGCGCTAAAATTTTTCACACGCAGTTACTCGATCGCGTCCGCGCGCTTCCCGGTGTCGAGTCTGCGGCTTTGACGCGGGTGACTCCATTCAGTTACAACCCTCCTTCTTCCGCGCCGATCGAGATTGACGGCTACCAGCCCGCACCGGATGAGCAACCGAATGCGGACTATCTTCAAGTCAGCGAGGATTATTTTTCCACACTCGGAATTCCGCTTGTCGCCGGCCGCGAGTTTACTCGAACCGACGACGAGAATTCCCCGCGGGTGGCGATCATCAATGAAACGATGGCGGGCAAATATTGGCCGGGAAAAGATCCGATCGGCCAGCGGCTCAAAGTGAAAGACAATTGGATGCAAATCGTCGGTGTGGCGAAAAATGTGAAGATCGAGACGAAGCTCGAGCCTCCGAGGTCGTTCTTTTATGTGCCGGTGCGCCAGAATTTCTTTGTCGGGAACGCCTTGCTCATTCGAACACGGGAAACTCCCGGCGCAATCACCAATGCGCTGGCGCGCGAAGTCCACGCGCTCGATCCGACCCTGGCGCCGTACGCCGCCGATCGTTTGCAAGAGCAAGTCGACGGACGGGGCTACACTCAGCGACTTGCGGCCACGTTGCTCGCGATTTTTGGCGGGATGGCACTCTTTCTGGCCGCAATCGGACTTTACGGCGTCATGTCGTATTCGGTTTCGCAAAGCACGCGGGAGCTTGGTCTTCGAATGGCGCTCGGCGCCGGCGCCGGCGATGTTTTACGACTGGTAATTTCGCGCGGGCTACGACTCACCATCGCCGGGATTATCATTGGAGTGACCGCGGCGCTCCTGCTCACCCGGCTTATGGGCAACTTGCTTTACAAAGTGAGCCCGCGTGATCCAATCGCATTTGGATCGGCGTTAGTTATTTTAATCGCGGTCGCATTAATCGCATGTTTCCTCCCGGCCCGCCGCGCCAGCCGCGTCGATCCCGTCCGCGCGCTGCGAATTTGATCGGCGAGCAGGTTGGGAGTTGTGGGTTAATTGTTGAGCGGTAGAATCGCTCTGCTCAACAAATGCATCGCCCGGCAAAACGAACCTCTTTAAAAATACCCCGAACTTCCGAGCTCAGGAAGTCGCTCCCGCAAAAATATTTTACTTCGCCGGAGATTTTTGCTGACGAACAGAAAAGGATTTTCTCGCAGCAGTGGCTGCTTGTCGGGCATCAGAGTCAGATCCCGAAGCCCGGGGACTATTTCCTAGCCACAATCACGGACGAAAGCGTGATTGTGACCAGAGATCAGAAGTCACAGGTCAGAGGATTTTATAATGTGTGTCGGCATCGGGGCACCCGTTTGAAAGAGGATGCGTGCGGACACGCGCCCGCGATTCAGTGCCCGTATCATGCGTGGACCTATGGACTCGATGGACGGTTGATCGGTGCGCCGCACATGGACGAGGTGCCCGGATTCGATAAGGCGGATTATTCGTTGCATCCGGTAAACTTGGAACTTTGGGAAGGATTCATTTTTGTGAATCTGGTCCCGAAGCGGGACGGCTCTTTATCAGAAGGGAGCGCCTCGACCCGCCTTCGCGCAGCTACGGCGCGGCAAGCAGTGCGAGGCGGCTACAAGTCATTGGCGGAATGGTTCGCGCCGTTGAAGGGAAAGTTTTCGCACTGGAACATGTCGATCTTGCGTCCGGCGAAACGGATCGCGTACGACGTGCGCGCGAATTGGAAGCTGATGTTTGAGAATTATTCGGAGTGTTATCACTGCCCGGGTGTGCATCCGCAGTTGCAAAAAGTTTCGCCCTACGATTCGGCGGAGAACGATCTGGCGGAAGGACCGTTCCTCGGCGGGTTCATGAAGATCAATCCGGGCAAAAGCCTGAGCATGAGCGGTGATGCTTGCGCCTTACCGATCGAGCACCCGCCTTCGCCCGGCTACGACGCGGCAGGCGAGCAAGAGCATGACAAAGAGAGCACGCAACGCGTGTTCTATTATTCGATCTTTCCGAACATGCTTCTGAGCATGCACCCAGAATACGTGATGGTGCATCAGCTCTGGCCGCAGTCGCCGGAACAAACCTTGATCGTGTGCGACTGGTTTTTTCATCCGGACGCGGCCCGAGCCGGGCAGGCAGTATACAATCCGGATGATGCTATTGAATTCTGGGATATGACCAACAAGCAGGACTGGCACATGTGCGAATTGAGTCAGCAAGGAATCGCATCGCGGGCTTATGAACCGGGCCCCTACTCTTCGCGCGAATCGATCCCGGCGGCGTGGGATGAATATTATCTGCGAATCATGAAGTGATTCGCAGAAGAGATCAGATAGACAGGTGCTCGACGCGCGGAGCACGTCTACCAACTAGCCGGGCCCAACGCCGCCGGCTACATCTTGTCACTCGCCTGCCACGCCGAAGCCTTGCGCGAAGGCGGGTCACACGTCACTCGTCACTTCGCGTTCTTCGGCGCAAGCGAGTTAACAATTTTTTCGAAGCGCGGGTCGCTGCGGAGCGGGTCCCACCAGGGCAACAGTTTCAGTCGGCCGTAACTGAGCAAGCCGGGTAGTTGTGCCGTCTTCGCGAGATTTTCCAGGGCAAGGTCTTTTTCACCGACCCATGCGGCGGCGATGGCCGAATACTGGATCATGAACGCTCCGGTGATCGAATCCTTTTCCACCGGCACCAGCTCAACGCTACGCCGGGCTTCGCGGAGCGCTTCCTCTTTTCGGCCAAGGCCGGCATCAATCAAAGCCAGGATGCAAACTGCCGGACCATAATCGGGTTGCGCCTGCACAATTTTCTCCTGATCTGCACGAAGGGCGGCGAAAGCGGACCGCGCTTTGCTTTCGTCTTTCATCATCCGCGCGAGAAGGCCTCGGCCAAACGCGGCGCTGAACTGGACGGAAGCACCTTCGCTAAACGTGGCGTCGCCGAGTGCGGTAAGGGCCAGCTCTGCCGCCACTGTATCGCGCTCTGCCAAAGCACAGATGAACCATACGTCTGCGACACTCTGGATTGCCTTCGGGTTTTTGGCGCGAATTTCATCGATCGTTTCGTGCAAGGGTCGCGTGTCAGCTTTCCAATCGAGCAAAGCCAACGCTCGGTTAGCCTTCGTCTGAGGATCATCCGGTTTGATTGATAATGCGTGGTCGTCCGTGGCAATCTCATCAGCAGAGCGGCGCAGAGCTCTGTAGCTGAGTGCGAGCTGCTGAAGCGTGAAGAGGTTGCGCGGGTCCAATTCCACCGCCCGCTGAAGATTGCGCACGCCTTCTTCGTGCTGGCCTCGCCGGCGCGCGATGTAGCCTGTCAATTCGAAGATCCTCGGATCGTTCGGTAAGGTTCGCCGGGCGATCTCCAGCTCAGCCAGTGCTCCATCATAGTCGCGGTATCCACGATAGAGGTGAACGGCACGGGCGAGGTGCGCTTCCCCGGCATCAGACCGCAACCGAAACGCCGCTTCGACCGCAGCTTCCGCTAAGGCACGCCGCTCAGGAGTATGATCGACACCTAGGAAATAAAGGGCGTCATGGGCGTTGGCGAGCTGGCATTGCGCTGCGAAAAAGGAGGGATCGCGCGCAAGCGCCTGGTTGAGCAAATCGATCCCTGTGCGCACGTTCTGCGCAAAAATCGCACTGAAGGCAACGTTAATAATGAGGTCCTTCGCCCGGCTGTAGAGTTCAAAAGCAGCGACGTCCGTCGTCGGGCGTTGTTCGATCGCACTTTTCTCCGCGGGGGAGAGCTTCGCCTGCAACTGATCGGCGATGCCTTTGGCAATCTCGCTCTGGATGGCGAAGACATCCGCCAGGTCGCGATCGTAGGTCTGCGCCCAGAGGTGCGCGTCGTTGCGAGCGTCGATCAGCTGTGCGATCACCCGCACCTTGTTGGCCGCGCGCTGGACGCTGCCTTCGACCACATGCGCTACGCCCAGCTGTTGCGCAATTTCGCGCAGGTTACGCTGCGCTCCCGCCTTATACTGCATCACCGAAGTGCGGCTAATCACGCGCAGGTCAGCGACCTTCGACAGGTCGCTCAAAATCTCGTCCTGCACGCCATCGGTGAAAAATTGGTTGTCGGGATCGCGGCTTAGGTTTTCGAAAGGCAGGACGGCAAGGCTTTTCGCCGGAACCGATCCAACGGGAGAAGATGCGGTGGCATTGCTCGCCTGCTGCGACGCGCGATGACGCAAGAAGAAAAAGCCACCGGCGATGAGCGCGGCAACCAGCAACAGCGCGAGGACCACTTCGTGCCAGGGCATGCGCCGTGTTGCTGCGCTGTGCGCGGTCTTTTGGGGTTCTGGCGTTAGCCGAGTATCCCGCTCCCACGGCATCACGATCCGAAATAAATCCATCGGCACAGAAATGTTCTTTAGCTCGGTGGGCGCGAGCTTCTCAAACCGCGCTTCCAGCGCGTTGCGAATCTGGCGTTCCACGTCCATCGAGACACAGATCCCGCCTGCCGCGGCTAACGACTCGATCCGCGAAGCGATGTTCACTCCATCGCCATAGACGTCGCCGCCGCGATGCACCACGTCGCCGATGTGAACGCCGATTCGGACCTGGATTTGGCGTTCCGCAGGCGCATCGGCATTGCGTTTGGCCAGAGCGCGTTGAATTGCCATGGCGCATTGAGCCGCTTCCAGTGCGCTCTGAAACTCGACTAGGAAAGCGTCCCCGATCGTTTTGATCTCGGTACCATTGAACTGAGGAAAGATTTCCCGAAGCAAGCGGCGATGCTCCTCCAACAATTCCTGGGCAAGCTTGTCGTCGCGCTGACTTAGCGCGCCGTAGCCGACCATGTCGGTGAACATGATCGCGGCCAGCTTGCGTTGTTCCTCGGCGCTCATTTTTTAGCTTTTCAAAATTCCCGCCCTGGAGCGGCCGCAGGGGCGACCGCAATTATTGCGGCGGTTGAGCTTGGCGGAAAAATTGCGTGGGTTCACTTCGGTTTGTCTTCGCAGAGTTTTTGGAAGCGCGGATCATTCCGGAGCGGATCGAACATCGGGTCGAGCCGGAGCAGCGCGGGAGTGAGCGGCACGGCTTCAGCCGACGCGCCTTGGCCCGGCGTCGAGAGTAGTTTTTGTAAAGCGGCAATGGCGCGATCGGGCTCCCCCATTTGTGCCGCCACCCGCGCAAGAATCTCGATCGGTCGGGGACCGAAGATCGCGTCTTTCTCGATCGGCGTCGTGGCCACAGCGCGCTCCGAGAGAGCCGACGCGGTGGTTTTGTCACCGAGACTCATACTGGTCAGTGCGAGATCACCAATCAGCTGCGAATTTTCCGGCTGGTCTTTGAGAAAAGATTCCAGTTCGCTGCGCGCCTGTCGCCAAGTTTCCTGGGCGGCGGCATGATCGCCGGCGACTTCCTCCGCCCAGCCTAACCAGAAGCGCAGTTCGCCGTTGAGGAAACCCAACGCTGGATCAGGCTTGGCCAGTATTTCCTTTAGCCGAGGGATGATTGGTGCAGGGCGACGCTCCAGAATCGCTTGGTAAACTTGTGTTTCCAAAGCCTGATTGAGGTCGGCGGCCGGGCGGAGCGGAGCGAGGAGTGTAGCAGCGCGCGGCAGGTCGCCCTCGGCTTGTGCGATAGCCGCCTTGGTCGCGAGGGTATCCACGTCGTCCGGTGTGATGTTGAGAACTTGATCAACCTTTTGCAGCGCTTCGGGGAAACGACGAAGCGCCATATAGGAAATCGCGTGCTGGGCGAGTAGCTGAACGTTGCGGGGGTCGAGCCGCTCGGCTTCGTTGAAATAACTCTCGCTCTGGTCCCACTGGCCTCGCCTCCGTGTAACATAAGCCAGCGATTCAGGAATCCGGCTGCTGTTCGGCAGGAGCGGACGTGCTTGCTCAAAGTAACGCACCGCGGTGTCGTAATCCTTGAGGCAGGAGTAGTGATAATAGCCCTTGGCCAATACGGCCTCGCCGAGATTGGGCTGAAGAGTCAGCGCGGTTTCGGCTGTCTGCCGCGCCTCTTCACGGAGGGCAACCGTTGGTTGAAGAGTCGCTGTGATGTAGCCGCGCGCTTCCACCAATGATAGGAGCGCCCAACTAAGGGCGAACTTCGGGTCCAACCGCACCGCTTCTCTGAGATATTTCTGTGCGCCAAGGTTGTTGGCCGGTATGTTGGCGGCTTTCAGTGTATAGGCCAGACCGCGCAGGTAGGCATCGTAGGCGTTAACATTGTCGGTCGGTTTGGCGGCGATAACTTGTTCTTCCTGACCGGTTATTTTTGCTCGTAACTGCTCGGCGATGGCTTTGGCCACTTCGCTTTCCACCGAAAAGATGTCGGTCAATTTGCGATCAAACGTGTCGGCCCAAAGATGGGAATCATTGGCTGCTTTGATTAGCTGCACGTTCACCCGCACGGACTCGCCGCTCTTTTGCACGCTGCCTTCCAGGACGTGAGCGACGCCAAGTTGCCTGGCGATCTCGGGCAGGTTTTCAGGGGCGCTTTTGTAATGCTGCGTCGATGTCCGCGAGATGACCTTCAGATCGGCGATCTTCGATAAGCGCGTCAGAATCTCGTCCTGGATGCCGTCGGCAAAATAGGCGTTGGCTTTGTCTTCACTCAAGTTTTGGAACGGCATCACTGCGATGCTCTTCTCCGGAATGCCTAAGGCGGTGGCGGATGTCTTTGGTACATGCCGTTGCCAGAAGAGAAAAGAAGCAACCGCCAAAGCTGCGACGGCTAGACATGCGGCGATGATGAAGACTGGTTTGCTCGATGGTGCGCGCTCTCTCCTAACTGGCCCGAAGTCGGTTTTCTGCGCAGTCACCGCCATGCGCTTCGGTCTCTCGGAATTGCCAAGTTCAGCCGTGAAAAGATTTACGATCTCGATCTTGTCGCCGTGTTTCACTTCGCATTCGCCGATATGATAAAGATGCGGCCGCCAATGTTTGAATTGCTCGAGATCTTCGGCCACCCGCTTGGAGAGCAAGATGTGATCGGCATCACCGCATTCCATTACCCGTTGCGCTGTGTTGATACCCGCGCCCGCGACATTGGCGCGGCCGTTGACGTCCACTACACCACTGACCGGGCCGCTATTGACGCCCATGCGCAAGCGCAGGTTTGAGCGCTCTTCTTTAATCGCGCGACTGATCTCCAGCGCGCATTCCACCGGATCTTCTGGGCTGTGATAGAAAATCAGCGCCATACCATCGCCGGTGGCGAGTTTCAGCAATCGGTTTTCGCTTTCCTCTTTACGGAATTCGTCCGTTGATTGGACAATTTGATTCAGCTCTTCAATAGCGGCGCGCTGATCGTCGCTCGCCATCCTGGAATAGGCGACAATGTCGATGAAGAGAACGTGCGCGATCTCAAGCGCGATCTCTTTTTTAACTTCGGCCGCCATTCGCTGCACGATACTGCACAAAGCCGCCGCCTGCTTCAAGCAATGAGGTCCGGAGGAAACGGCGCTAAAGAAAACGCCAACCCATTCGACTCCCACTCAGGGCAGGCCCGCCTAACGCCCAATATCGAAGTCAGACAGAAATTGGATCCGCCTTCGCCAAGACTTCGGCGTGACAAGTTGTTGTATTCGCGCCGCCAGCCCTGTAAAAGACTCCTCTCAACTTCTCAACAACCTCAACCTCTCAACCTCTCTCATATGGCCGATACATACGTTCCAATGATCAGTTCCGGCATAGCCGGTCCGCTCGGCGTGCTGCACCTTCCGCGGATGTGGCAGAAAGTTTCACTCGAAGCGCAAGGAAAGCTCGCCACCGGTTATCCCGGTATTGGCCGAGGATACGATGCGATGACCTGCGCCGCGCTTGGGCTCGATGAACAAGCGGTAAAGGATTTCATCAAGCAAAACAAGCCGACTTATCCCGAGTTCGAAGCGTGGGTGAAGAAAAATGCGAAAACCTTGGATCGGCAATCGATCGAAAAGCATAACGCGGCGGTGCGCGGGTATAATCACGACGACGAAACCCGCAAAGGTATTCTCGGATCGTGCGGCGTCGCCGATGACGCGAACGCCTGCAAAGACGCGGTGAACTTGAACAATCTCGACGATTGGTACGAGTTTCATCAAGCCGTGCTGAAGTAACGAATTTCGTCATTAGACATTCGTCATTCGTCATTGCAGCGTTCCGCTGCCTATGCCGCCGCTGACTCGAAAGAAGTTGAGAGTTGATGGTTGAGAGTTGAGAGAACGGAATATGCCTCCCTTAACCTACGCGGATTATCTCGATCTGGAGAAGCTGCTCACTCTTCAGAAGCCGCGCTCAACACCGCCGGAACACGATGAGATGTTGTTCATCATCATCCATCAAACCTACGAGCTTTGGTTCAAGCAGCTGCTGCACGAGTTTGAGAAAATAAAAAAGGATTTTTCCGCAGGCGACCTTTTCGGAGCGATCCATTCGTTCAAGCGGACCCGGACGATCATGAAAGTGCTGGTCGCGCAGGTGGACATTCTGGAAACAATGACGCCGTCGTCGTTTTCGAGCTTCCGTGATCGGCTCGAGACGGCATCGGGATTCCAATCGATCCAGTTTCGGGAGATTGAGTTTGTGCTCGGTTACAAACGCGAATCGACGCTGAAATATGTGAAGCCTGATTTTCCGGGGGCAGATCGGCTCCAAGCGCGACTCAGTGAACGGACGGTAATCGATCATTTCTATGATTTTCTGGAAACGCGCGGCGCGAAAATTCCGGCGGACCTGAAGAAGCGTGATCTCACGCAACCGAACGGACCGAACGAGCTGGTGCAAAAGGAAATTCTAAAGCTCTACAAATCTTCGCCCGAAGTTTCGATCCTATTCGAGCTGATGACCGATTTCGACGAGGGACTACAGGAATGGCGTTATCGCCACATCAAATTGGTCGAGCGCACGATCGGCGCTAAAAAAGGCACCGGCGGATCGCCCGGCGTTCCCTTCCTAAAGGAATCGCTTTTCAGACCGATCTTTCACGATCTTTGGGCGATAAGACACGAAATGTGACCGCGGCGGTGAGCGCCGCGGAATGACGAAGCGCGAATGTCGAATGACGAAATCAGAGTCCGAGAAATTCGCGGGCGGTTCCGGAGAGGAGCTGCGCTTTGTCTTTCGCGGAAAGCTCCTTCATCGATTCGATAAGTTTACCGGGTTCGGCTTCGCCGAGCGGGAACGGATAATCGGAGCCTAAGGCGATGCGTTCTGCACCGAAGAGCTTCAAGAGCAGGTTTAGCGCGTCGTCGTCGTGGACGAGCGAGTCGACATAGAAACGAGCGGGCGCTTTATCAGTCGCCAAATATTTTCGCGGTTCGGTTTCGTTATCGATCGCGACGAGGTCCGGACGAACGTGAAATCCATGCTCGATTCGGCCGATCGTTCCGGGAAACGCGCCGCCGCCATGTGCGAACGCGACGCGAAGTATTGGAAACCGCTCAAAGACGCCGCCGAACATCATCGAACAAATCGCGAGCGAACTTTCAGCCGGCATCCCGACGAGCCATGGCAGCCAATATTTCGGCATCCGCTCCTTGCCCATCATGTCCCAGGGATGAACAAAAACTGCGGCGTTCAGGTCCTGCGCCGTTTTCCAGACAACGTCGAGCGATGGATGATCGAGGTTACGACAATCGGGGCCGTGACAATGATCGTTTGGATCGACATGGGTCCCGATCTCGACGCCGCGCAGTCCGAGCTCGCGCACGCAACGTTCAAATTCCTGCGCGGCAAGGTCGACATCCTGCAACGGAATCGTGCCAAGACCGGCAAACCGTTTCGGATTCGCACGAACGACTTCGGCGATGTGATCGTTCAAAAGGCGACAGAGATCGAGCGCATCGCGCGGTTTTGCCCAATAACTGAACATTACCGGCACGGTGGAGAGCGCCTGCATCGAAACCCCGACGCGGTCCATTTCTTCGATGCGGCGCTCGGGATGCCAAACGTTGTCGGTGATCTCGCGAAAGACGCGATCGCCAATCATCATTCGCGCGCTGCATTTATCGCAATGCTCGAGCCTGACGAATCCGCGATAACCGAACTTTTCATCCAGGTCCGGCCATTCGCGCGGCAAGATGTGAGTGTGAATGTCGATCTTCATGACGAAAGCCGCCGCCAACGTCCAACGCTCAACGCCCAACGTCCAATCTCGAAGTTAGAGAGAAACCTGGCGGCCGAGCCGCTCGTTGATAACATCGCCCGACGGAGCGGCCGATCCACCTTAAAACGGTTTCACCGGCTGCGGCTGAGGGACTTTCGTGCCGCATTTTTTGCAGGTGCGGCGCTCGTCGTCGTTCCAGAAATCGAGCATCGCCTTGCTGAAATGTTCAACGATATCGGCACAATCGAAATCGATGTCTTCGACCAGCGCCCCGCAGTTCTCACAGTAAAAGATCACATGTTCATGTTCTCCCGGCGGACGACGTCGCTCGACTACGATACCGATTGTGTCCGGCGGACGGACCGGCGCGTGCGGAACATTCGGCGGAATAAAGAACGTCTCCCCTTCGCGCACGAGATGATCGACGATGTGGTCGCCTTCGCGGATGCGCACTTTGATGTCGCCTTTGAGCTGGTAAAAATATTCCTCCGAGTCGACCAGATGAAAATCGTTCCGTGCATTCGGACCTTTGATCACCATCACAAAAAAATCGCGTCCGTCGTAGAGATAACGATTGCTGACCGGCGGTTTGAATTTTTCGCGGTTCTCTTCGATCCAATTTTCCAGATTAATGGGCGGCTGAACGGCGGGCGGCGCGGTGCGTTCCTTAGGAGATGAGGATGGAGGCTTGGTTAGCGTGGCCATGAAACGAGCGTATTTCCGTCGTGACCGAGCGTCAAACGTGAGGTGGATCGGCCGCTCCTCTCCGAGCTGTAGGCTCTTCCGAGCCGGAGGCGCGGGCGATGCTAATCAGGCGGTCCATCGAGGTCCGAGCCGGATTGGCATTAGGACTGCTCGATCCACCAAAGATGAAATGTTTCGCGTTGCACCGCCTAACGAACTGCGCGTTAATATCCGCCACTTTATGACACGCAACTGGTTACTTCAATTCGCGCTCGTGGGAGCGATCGCGGCTTTGTTTTGCAGTTGCGAGGAACTGCCGCAGCAAATGCAGAACCCGCTTGCCGCGATCATGCCAACGCCGGCGCCGGGCTGGTGGAATGACGAAGGCGCTTCGGGCGAGGCGCGCATCGTTGTCCATCTGGCCGAGCAAAAGGCTTACTTCTACAAAGGAAAGCATTTGGTCGGCGAATCGACCGTTTCCACTGGCAAGAAGGGTTTTTCGACTCCACCCGGTCATTATTCCATCGTCTCCAAAGACAAGAACCATTTCTCGAGTGAATTCGGCGATTACGTCGATAGCGAAGGCAACATCGTCAAACAAAACATCGATGTGCGAAAGGACAGCCAGCCGCGGGGCACGCATTTCGATCCGGCGAAGATGCCATATTGCATGCACTTTAACGGCGGTTACGCGATGCACCAAGGCTACGTGCCGCCGTTCGCGGCATCGCACGGTTGCATTCGTTTGCCGGAAGGGATGGCAGAGCGTTTCTATAACAACGCGCCGGTGGGTACGCCGATGAGCGTAAAAGACGAGTAACGAGCGGACTCGAGGCCGGCAAAGCAAAGCGCTATTCGCCGCGGCTGCGCCCTGCTCGTCGGGAATGTCGCCGGATGCCACGACATGATGCACTCGCACTGAACTGGAGGGACACGCGCTGTCGTGTCCCAAATTTAAGGCGCCGACGGCCGCGGCGCCCTCCACACTTACGAGGCGATTAACTCGAAGAATTTCTTCATGTCGATTTTGCCATCCGCCTTCGCCAAGGCTACGGCGTGATAGGATTAGTTTACGTCTCGCCAGGTTAGTTACGACGCAATCAGTTCGGAAAACTTTTTAAGGTCTATATTGCCGCCGGAAACGATGGCGACGATAGGCCCCTTGCCGGCTTTTCCAGTCAACGCCGCGGCCAATGGCAGGGCGCCGGCCCCTTCGGAAATGATTCGCGCTTTTTCAGCCATCATTCGCATCGCTTTCTTCGTTTCTTCCAACGTGACGACGATGTAATTGTCCACGAGTGGTTTCATCCGATCCCACATTCTCGGGAACACGCTCTGTCCACCGGCGCCATCGACGAACGACGCTTTCCAGTTTTTAAAAACCTGCGGCGAGCCTTTCTCGAATGACAACGCTGCCGGCGCAGCAGTTTCGGGTTCGGCGCCAAAAATTTTTATCTCCGGTTTGATTGCTTTGATCGCGCTAGCGACTCCGGTGATTAGCCCGCCCCCGCCGATGCTGGCGATGATCGCTTTCGCATCGGGCGCATCTTCCAATATCTCGAGACCCATCGTGCCATGGCCGGCGATGAAATTGTGATCATCGAACGGGTGCACAAATGTGCCTTCGGCTCCGGGGAACGCGCGATCATCGAGCGCTTTCCAAGCGACATCGTACGAGACCGGAATCAATTTAGCACCGAGCGCCCGCATGCGTCCGATCTTGGATTCGGGCGCGGTCTCGATGACAACGACCGTGCACGGGACACCCGCTTGGCGCGCGGCGTAAGCGACGCCCTGCCCGGCGTTGCCGGCGCTGATCGTCCAAACGCCGCGTTTCCGTTCTGAATCAGAGAGCATCGCGACCGCGTTCGCAGCGCCCCGCAATTTGTAAGCGTTGATTGGCTGGAGATTTTCCAGCTTCAATCGGACGTCGGGAAAATTTGGGCCAAGCTCCAAACGGATGAGCGGAGTCCGCGCGATTGTCTTCGCGATCCGCTGCCGTGCATCTTTGATTTCGTCCAGCTTGATCGGCCGGACGGGGTCGAGCATTGCAGGCATTTAGTGTCGATCCATTCGACTGCGATCAGGACAAGCCTTATCCCGGCGGCCAGGCCAGCGCGCGTTTGCCTAACAAATGAACGTGCAGGTGCGGCACGCTTTCGCCGGCGTCCGGTCCGCTGTTGATGACCACGCGATAGCCGGTTTTCTCGATGCCGAGTTTTTTTGCGAGCTCACCCGCAACCAACAATAATTTTCCGAGAACGGCCCGCTCGGCTTCAGTGGCGGCGGCGAGACGGGGAATTGCCTTTTTCGGCACGATCAGGACATGGACCGGCGCCTGCGGATTTACATCGTGAAAGGCGATCGCGTCGTCGTCTTCCCAAATAATTTTCGCCGGAATTTCGCGAGCGATAATTTTTTCGAAAATCGTCATGGCAAATTGTCGGCCTGAGGAATCACTTCAGCGAGCACTTCAACCGCTCGCTGATGGTCGCCGTCAGCCGTTCCCGAATGAAGCAGACAATTTCTTCCCGTAAAGAATCGCAGGCGCGGGTCCAAACCCGGGTGCAGCGCAAATGCTTCACACAGGGTTGCAACGAGCAGAGCTGCAAATTGTCCACGCCAGTCTCGATGAGCGAATTGAGCCGTTTTTCGAGAAGATCGAAAAACGCGAGCTCGTAACCGCTGCCGGCTTGATGTGCGATATCGACCAACGAAATCGAAATCGGCGGCGGGGCCGGCGCGAAATACGGAATGATCTCCTTGTAGCCGATCGCTTTCAGGACGTACTGCACTGTTTCTTGAAGTTGCTTAAACGCGACGACGTTCTCGTCGTTCCGCAGATGCAGGTAAAAAGCGATGCTTTCAGTGACATGCTCGGTTAACCACCAACTCGGATAACCCGCCTTATCCGCCGCGCGATTGATCGCGGCGTGCAGCCAATCGCGGTCGAACTCGAAGAGCTGACCCGAGTCGCAACGCAAATATGGAAACTCTTCTTTAAACGCGACCATGACTTACTTGATCGGGTGGAAATAATTCACGCTGCTTTGAGTCAGGCTTCTCCGCCTTGCCCAGCGCATGAATGGCGTCGACGAATTGGTCGACATCTTCAAAGCGCCGATGGACCGAGGCGTAACGCAGATACGCGACCTCATCGATGCCTCGCAATTTCTCGAGGACCTTTGCGCCGATGGCGATGGATTGGACTTCGCGGCCGCCGGTTTCCAAGTCGTGCACGATTTCATCAACGAGCTGCTCGAGGGTCAGCAAACTGGTGGAACGTTTCTCGAAAGCCTTGGCAATACTGCCGGCGAGCTTGCGACGATCGAACGGCTCGTGGGTGCGGTCGCGCTTGACCACGCGCAGGTCCGAGCGTTCGATTTCCTCGTAAGTCGTAAAACGATATCCGCATTTGAGGCATTGGCGGCGCCGGCGAATGCTGGAGCTATCGCGAGATTGACGGGAATCGATGACCTTGTCATCACGCGAGCCGCACTTGGGGCAACGCATAGTGTTAAAGCGCTAAATAGCACACCACGCGTTGTGGCGTCAACGATCTTTAACGCTTGGAATTGTTGTTCGCGTCAGGCCGCGACTGCTTTGCGCGGCGCGCTCTTCTTCGGTTTTCTTTCGGCGAATTGGAAACCGACTTTTCCATTTTCCAATTTGAGGTGCGCCGAAAACGGGCGGCCTTTCTTGGAAACGAACTTCGGCAGAAGATCGGTCTTGCCTGTGGTAATCAATTTTTGGACCTGCTCTATCGGAATTTCGCGATGCAGGATGTTCTTGCTGATGCGGAACGTGCAGGTCTTCTCCTTTGCCACCGCGTTCTCGCAGGCATACGCCCGATCCAGAACATAGACCTGGCCTTTCTGGCAAATTGGACAAAGCCCGAGCGCCTCGTGCTTCTCGGTATCGATCGTAACCGGCTGATCGTGACCGTTCTCGCCGAAATCGAACGCCGGCTTGAAATCTTCGCCGAGTTTGACGGTGGCGTTGAATTTGCGACCAACTTTACTCCGGAAACCTTCGAGCGGACCAACTTGTTTCTCAGTTAAAAGTTTTTCCAACTCTGAACGTTCAAACAATCGTCCGGCCATCGTTTTCCAGACAATCAATTCACACGATCGACATTTGAAGGTGCGGTAACTTTCGTCGAACGGTCCGCCGCCGCATTTCGGACATTTCACTTCGAGTGTCTCGAAATCTCCACTGACACTGTCGCCTTCGAAATTTTTCGCCTTCTCAACAATCTCGCGCGTGAACTTTTTGATGTGCGCCATGAAATCGTTGCGTTTCATCGCGCCTTTTTCCATGCGCTTGAGTTTCGATTCCCACTCACCGGTCATCTCGGGCGAACACAACTCAGTTGCGCCAATGCCGCGCAAAAGTGTGATCAACGCCAAGCCTTTTGCGGTCGCGATGAGTTCCCGACCCTGCCGATGAACGTAACCATCGTGAATCAAGCCTTCGATGATCGCCGAGCGTGTCGCCGGCGTGCCGAGCCCTTTCTCGCGCATTGCTTCACGCAATTCCTCGTCTTCGACCAGTCTGCCGGCGCCTTCCATCGCCGAGAGGAGGGTCGCTTCCGAAAAACGCGCCGGCGGTTTCGTTTCGTTCTGCGCAACCTCAATGTCGAGGACTTTTGCCGGTTCATTCGGTGAAATTGCGACGAGAGATTCTTCGCCCTGCTGTTCCGAAGCTGCTTCGCGTCCGTAAACCGCCAGCCAGCCCGGATCCTTAATGACTTTGCCTTCAGTTTTAAATGCGTCCTTATCGACACGGGTGATTCGGGTCGTCACTTCGAATTGCGCCGCCGGGAAAAAGCCACTGATAAACCGGCGGACAATCATGTCGTAGATTTTCTGCTGCACCTCATCCAGTCCGTGTGGCGCGGTCCCGGTCGGGATGATGGCGAAGTGATCCGAAATCTTGGCGTTGTTAAAAATGCGTTTGGACGGTTTGACCCAATCATTGTCCAGAACGGTGCGCGCGTGCAGGTTCTCGATCCGGCTCAAAGTTGATTTTACCGTTGGGATGTAATCCTCCGGCAAATAGCGCGAATCAGTCCGCGGATAAGTAATGACCTTGAAGCGCTCGTAAAGTTGCTGCGCGATCTGCAATGTGCGCTTGGCGCTGAAGCCGCGACCGTTCGCATCCCGTTGCAAACTGGTCAGGTCGTAAAGCAGTGGCGGCGCCTGCGTGGTCGGTTTCCGTTCCTCGGTGACGACGCCGATCTTGCCGAGGCAACGAGTCTTGATCTCGTCGGCGGTCCCCTTGTCCCAAATCCGTTCCGCGCGCGCGTCCTCATCGCCGTCTTTGGTGAAATCCTCCCGGAACCAGCGGCCGCGATAAGTCCCGGCCTTAACTTCGAAATCGCCAAACACTTCATAATAGTTGCGTGGCTTGAAGTGATGGATCTTGTCTTCGCGCTCCGCCAAAATTGCGAGCGTCGGCGTTTGCACACGACCAACCGGCGTGAGCTGAAAACCGCCGGTGCGATTGTTAAACGCCGTCATCGCCCGGGTGCCGTTGATCCCAACCAGCCAGTCGCTTTCCGATCGACAAACGGCCGCCTTGGACAGCGGCACCATTTCCTCTTCCGAACGCAAATGATTGAACGCCTCACGGATCGATTCCGTCGTCATGGATTGCAGCCACAAACGGCGGATTGGCTTTTTGACGCCGCTAAGCTTGACCAGATATCGAAAAATCAGCTCCCCTTCGCGCCCGGCGTCGCAAGCGTTAATCAGAAGATCGACATCGTCTCGCTTCATCAACTTCTTGAGCATGTTGAAGCGCGCTTTCGTTTTCTCGATCGGTTTCAGCTCAAATTCGTCCGGAATAATCGGGAGATTGGCAAAGCTCCACTTCCCGCGTTTCACATCGAGCTCGCTCGGCAGGGCCAGTTCAACCAAATGTCCGAGTGCGGACGAGATCACGTAGCGGTCGCTTTCGAAATGATCGCCTTCTTTGTGGAAGCCGCCAAGAGCGCGGGCGAGATCGTTCGCCACGCTCGGTTTTTCCGCGATGATCAGGGATTTAGACATTGCTAATGAAGACCTTGCAAACGGGGGGATGAGCAGGTCGCGGACGAGGTCAGGCGAGTTTCACGAAATATTTTCCGGGCAACTGCTTCACGAGCCGCTTCAGCTCAAGGCCGAGGAGAGTAGAAG
>Ga0193750_1000054_pt1 | contig 45021 bp, 43 predicted proteins | sample L1c1metaG_FD_160569 | JGI IMG/M metagenome (GOLD analysis project Ga0193750, IMG submission 160569) | Soil microbial communities from a riparian zone of the East river system, Colorado, United States - L1c1 | ecosystem: Environmental > Terrestrial > Soil > Riparian zone | place: USA: East River... | reverse complement strand
AGGCATTTTACGAGAGGAAACGGGCCGCTGCAACGACAATTCCCGACTTGCAAAGTTTTGCAAATTGCGACAGTCTATTTGTCCCCAATTGTCGACACAAATAATGCCGCACCCGACAAACCCTGACCCAAGGAATCCCGGTTGGACGTTGCCTTGAAGCAGTTGAATCAGTGAAACCTTGAAACCTTTTACGACGTAGCCTGTAGCATGGGCTGCCCCGGCACCTAAACCAGTAGTGCAACGGCCAACGAGACTCATCCGCGCTGGAGGCTGCTACACTTACTACTACTACAATGGCTAAAGCCCATTGTAGTATAGTGTGCAAAGTGTGCAATTAACTACAATGGAGCGATTGTAGTATTTTCTCGCCCGGCGGTCTTCGGCCCCTCGCGAAGACTTGCCATATTCATTTCGAGACCTTTAGCCATTTCCCATTTTCTTTTCGAATCAATCCCTTCGCTTCGAGTTTGCGTCGGCGATCATGGAAACCGCTTGGAGAGATACCGAGTCCAATGTGCAAGTTCTCTTGCCACTGGGTCGTGCTCAGTCCGCCTAGTCCTAAGGGTTTAAGGATGTCCTCGTCGGAATATTTTTGCTGCGACGCTCCGGCTCTCTTGAGAGCTTTTGGATTAAGCTTCGCGTCACGCACCATCAGCGGATGTTCTCGGCGGACGACAAACGGTTCGACCGGCGGGAAGTTCCGAAGAATGGCATCCACGACATAGGCATCCTCCTCCTCATGCCGGGTCATCGTCAGGATTGTATCAGGATCCCGCGCGAAGACGCCTGAACCACTGACACGGTCAATTGCGTCCTTCCCTGCTTGATTGCCTTTCGAGAAGTGATGGCCGAATACGACAGCCGCGCCAGTAGCGACAGCAAGACTTTCAATCTCGTTGAGCAGACTCGCGATGTCTCCGGCTTTGTTCTCGTCGCGATCTCCGAGTCCCTTGTAGATCGGATCGACCACAATGAGCGTGAGGTCAGGGAGATTCGTCGCTGCGAGTATCTCCGCCTTCAAGTTTTTGAAGGCCGCTGCGTGTCCGCGAAGGCCCCAATACATGAATTGGGTCTCATCGATGGTGCATTTCTTTTCCGCAAGCAGCGATTTGACGCGGCAATTAAAGAAGGCGTCTTGAAGCTCGAAGTTGATGTAGAGGACGCGGCCTTTGGTTGTCGCAAACTCCCACCACGGAACTCCTGCTGCAACGCTGAGTGCAAGGTCTAGCAGGTTCCACGTCTTGAAGCTTTTCGAGCCCCCACCGATCACCATCTTGGAACCTTGGTGCAAGATTCCCTCGATAAGCTCTCGCGGAGTCGGCAAGTTAGCCGCGAGGAGGTCGTGAAGATCAATCGGCTTTGGGAGTTGCTGCTCGCTCTCAGCCGGTAGCGGCTGAGAATCGTCTGGAACCCACTGTCTTCCGTCCCACACGCATGTTTTCCGCACTAGCAGATGTCGTAATTCACGTTCGAATGCCTCTGGGACGCTATATGGCGTCCGCCCTTTTCCGATTGGCGCCTTCGTCGAATTGCCCCCAGGTTGAAATAACGCTGTTAAAGGGCTTTGCTCAATTGCCCCCAGGTCGAAGTAAAGCTGTTGAAGGGCTTCGCTCGCCACGCGCGCGACGCCCTCGCCGCTGATGGGGCATGGCTTTTCGTTCAGTAGAAGCGGGCTCATCGACGCCCTCCAATCTCGCGGACCTCATATCGCGCCAGTGCCGCCTCGACTTTGGGCAAACTAAAGCGTGTCAACCGCGCGCTTAGGCGCAATCGAGGGATTTTCTTTTGCGCGAGCCAATTGTCGATTGTTCGTTCGCTTACGTTTAGAACGATTGCCAGTTCTCGTTTGGAAAGCAGGCGCTTTGGCGTTGACGGAACGCCATCGCTACTACCTGCTACTGCGGATTCTTTGAAAGCTCCGCGAGCTTCATCTGCCGTGACCATCTTCGTACTTCCTCCATTAAGGTTTCATTCCTCACGGGAGGCCGAGAGTTTGGTCGGCACCGAGTTGTTTTTGAACTCCGCGGGGCAACTCATTAGCCCATTCCAGCGGGTCAAACCGATTCTTTTATCGGTAAAATTACTTTATCATACTTCTGCGGAAAATGTCAACAAAAAAGCGCAGGAAATTGAAGAAAAATGCAAGGTGTCTGGTGCCAAAAATCGAAGAAGAGAGGGCCTAGGGGGTGTCATGCCGGGCAGTGCAATTGTCAGCCCGTGCTACCTTCCTTCGTTGCTTCCTGGCTTTCAGACAACAAGGCTGCGAGGTCGAGTGGTGTCCGAAACTGCTCGCTTTATGTTCTAATGAACATATTCTGCGAGAATGCACATCTACGAGCTCCGACCTCGGAAGGACCGCCGCGGATTCGACTTAATTTCCGAGGCCCTACCGTTTGGTCGTCTGTGGTATCAGGATGCTCAAGCGGCGGTCGGATACGCCAAATTCTTTAGCCGATCGTTTGCGAGTCTGAAACCGTTCCAACCAACAGCCGCAATTCCGTCAACTTTTCAAGCTCGTCGGCGATGAATTTGAAACCGGAAATAAAGAAATATCCGACCGCAAACTTTGCCCGCTCGGATTCAGACAGAAGCGGCTTAACCGACGCAGCAAGTTTGCGCTCGCGGTTATCAATGATGTCGTGCTGCATCTGGGCGAACCTCTCTGATGTCGTAGGGCAGCCACTCAAGTAATGGCGAGCCGATTATTGGAGTCGCCCAACGATAGATTCAGAATTATCATCCGGCACGAAAAATTAAGATCGAATTCTCAATCGCTGAATACTGACGGCCCATGAATGGGGAGCAATTATTGTTACCACTCGCAGACATGGCTAAACGACATCCCGGTTTGTCGGAGGGAACCGCGTTAAGCTACCATGAAGCCGCCCGCGTTTGCTTGGATCGACACCATCGGTCGCCTATTTCTTTCTCGTTAGAAACGAGTGCTGGAACGACGACTGTGAAAGTGGATTGGGAACAGGCTGACGACCGATGCCGAGCAGCGCATGCCAATGAGATCGATGCAACAGAATGGGGAGCGTATTGTTGCGCTTTGGCAACGACTGAACTTTTGATGGGGCTTGTTGCGACTTACCGTGCTCCAACGGGAACAGGTGCCGATTATTACCTCGCTAAGGCAGGAGTCAAAACCGAAGACCTTGAGACGTCAATTCGGTTTGAAGTCTCGGGGACAGATGAAGGCGCGGCTGCGCAAGTTCGAGCGCGACTTTTGAAGAAGATTAATCAGGCACGAGAAGGCTCGAGCAACCTTCCTGCGCTGGCAGGGGTAGTCGGCTTCAAATCGTCCCGAGTCGCCTTGAGTGATCCGATAATATGAGTTGGGCCGAACACCATCGCGAGACAGAAAGACTTGCAGAGGCGGCTGACATGGCAGTTCGCGAAGGCCGAATCTTGGAGGCGAATGCGCTTTACCTGCAGGCGTCGGATTCCGAGCGGCAGGCCTTTGAATCGCTCGAACAAGATAAGATTCGAACGAGAGGGGTCTCTGCGGTTGGAAGCGTCGCGCTCGCATATAAGGCGCGAGACTTCACAGCGGCGCAGCAATTAGCATACAGGTTCTTAGGGAACGAAATCATTCCTCCCTTCGCCGTTGCTCAAATCCGAAATATCGTTCAAACAATATGGACAGAACAGGCGATTGAAGCGGCCGGGGTAAAATTTTCCAAGGATGACATCTTGGTCGCTGTCCGCGGAGGACAGATTATGACAGGCGGTGCGCCGCTCGATCTCATTCTTCGTAAGGTCGAAGAGGTTCGAGCCATGTTCTACCGCACGGTCGAGATGCTCATGAATATTCCGTTGCGCGTCCGTGGCACTCCGAAACATGAGGTTCAGCAATTATTCCGTCCGTGGCTAATCCAAGCTCCTGCCGGTAGTTATCAATTCGCTGTCCGATTGGAGAGTCCGTCTCAACTCGAACTCGGGTTAGGCACACGATATGTGCCAGCGGTAGATGAGGTAACTCGGAAATTCTTCGATATTGTGAGTTCTGCGGCTTCTGATCCTGAGCAGGCGCTCGTTGCCGCTGTGCCAGACGAGGGTTATCGAAAAACGTTCCTTAAACTCGCGCGCAATTTAGCCCCGACCGGCCGGACCTATTCCGAACTTGAAATAAAATCGGCCATGCGGCCGCAATTGGATGGAATTATTTTGGCTCCGTCCGCACGGAAAGCGATTGGCGAAACGATTAAGAAAAGTGCTCCGCCTCAGGCTGCCGATGGTGGCAAGCGTATCACATTTAACGGCGTCTTACGTGCTGTCCATTTAGATCAAGATTGGCTTGAGGTGACAGTGAGCGACCCCGAAGAGAAACACATCCGCATCGATAATGCCGGTGAGGCGATTGATGACGTTGTCGGACCGATGGTAAATCGTGAAGTGAAAGTAAGCGCCCGGCAACTGCCGACCGGCAAATTCAGTTTTGAGGACATCGAGCCAATTGATTAGGGGCACTTCTCGTTGACGATTCGAACCGCAAGGTACTTGTCAAAACTTGGCAAATAGATGGGTAACCTGTGCGTTTTGATGCGTGAACTTGCGGAATCGATTAAACGAACCTCTATCTTCGATTATCCCTCGTAAAATGCATTTTCAGAGTGTGCCGATGGCGGGATTCGAACCCACACCTCGTTTTCACGAGAACGGATTTTAAGTCCGTTGCGTCTGCCATTTCGCCACATCGGCGGCTTTAGCGGCTGAGAAGTGTAGCCGCGGGAGTTGTTTGCGCCAAAACGAAATGATCATAGCCAAGCGAAACCCTTGCCCAGATTTGCGGACAACACCCTCACCTCACTCCTCTCCCGAACAAGGGAGAGGAAGAAGAACTGCTTCCGCCAAAATGAAAGTCCGAGCCGGTGATAATTGATTTTTTGCAGGGCAGGCATATCCACCTTCCCTCTTTTGACAACTGAGAAGTGCAGTCACAGGAAGTGCTTACGCCAAAATGAAATGATTTCATTCCCGAGCGGGCGATCTTGGTCCCGGCCATCACACACCCTCACCTCAATCCTCTCCCTCAGGGAGAGGAAGAAAACGCCTCGCAACAAAGCCGCAGTTTTCGTAAGAAAAACGCGAACTTCGATCTGGGAAAACCGTATTTACCTTTGGAGCGACGGATCACACGCGGCTGTTTTCCCCGGTCGGAGCGGCACTGGTTCATGTGCCGCTCCTTTCGTTGCGCGACAAAATACGGCACATCCACCGGCTGCGGCGGTCTGCGTAGTACTTATATAGAGGAGGCACCTCGGCGGTGTCCTCGTGAACAATCAATCGCAAATTCAAAGGGAGGATTTATGGCGCGAAAATTGGAAGGAAAAAAAGTGGCTATTCTGGTCACGGATGGTTTCGAACAAGTGGAAATGACAAAACCCAGGCAGGCGCTCGATGAAGCCGGCGCGAAAACGCAAATCGTTTCGATCAAGTCCGGACAAATTCAGGGCATGCATCACGCGGACAAGGGCGACAAGTTTGATGTCGATCTTACACTGGATGACGCGCGACCGGATGAATTCGATGCGTTGATGATTCCCGGCGGATTGATGAACCCAGACGCGTTGCGCTCAAACGACGACGCGGTCGAGTTTACCCGGCACTTCTTCGAGAGCGGCAAACCAGTGGCGGCGATTTGTCACGCGCCATGGGTCTTAATCGACGCCGGCGTGGTGCGCGGCCGAACGCTCACATCCTGGCCAGCGATAAAGACCGATGTTAAAAACGCGGGCGGCAAGTGGGTAAACGAAGAAGTCGTGGTCGATAACGGACTGGTGACGAGCCGCAAACCGGACGACATCCCGGCGTTCAATCGAAAGATGATCGAAGAATTCTGCGAAAAAAAACACGCACCGGATCGCAGAGCGGTGCCGGTCGGTCTAGAGACCTAAAGCCAACCCAAAACAACAGCAATGTCATCCCGAGGTCGCCGCGGCGATCGAGGGATCTTCCAAATGCGGAAGGCGTCACGCAAGTAGGAGAGATCCTCCTCCCACGGCTGCGGGATCAGGATGACAACATTATTGTATGCGACGCTCATAGAGCGCCGCTACAGTAAGAGGCCCAATGACGACTGCCAACAAGATCACGGTTGCCCGCATCTTGATGATCCCGGCGTTCGTCACCATGGCGATTTATTATGGCCAAAGTATTCAGCGCGGCGCGCCCCTGGAGTGGCAACGTTTCACCGCCATCTCCATTTTTCTGATCGCGGCGGTAAGCGACGGGCTCGACGGCTACATTGCGCGGCGCTACAAACAACGCAGTGCGCTTGGTGCGATTCTTGATCCGATTGCGGACAAGGGCTTGTTGCTCAGCGGAATCATCACTCTGAGCATCAGCAATTGGAGCGAGGTCGATCCCGATTACGGGAGATTCCCGGCGTGGTTCCCTGTCCTTGTGATAACTCGGGACGCGGTCATCCTGGTCGGCGCCGGGATCCTGCAATATTTCATCGGCAATAAAATGCGTATAAAACCAAGTTGGACTGGAAAAGTAGCAACGGTCTGCCAAATGTGCGCTATCGCATGGGTGATGTTGCAGCTTCATTTCCTTCCTCTCATCTTCGTTGTCAGTGTTGCCGGCGCTTTCACTCTCTTTTCCGGGATCATCTACGTGATGGAAGGCGTGCGTCAGTTGCAAGCTGAGGGGCACGCGCACGCTCGCCCGGACTAACGCGGAATTTTCGTGCGATGAACGGACAGGCCAAGCTGCCGAACGTCGCAATCATCGGACGGCCGAATGTCGGCAAGTCTGCGCTTTTTAATCGATTGGCCGGTCGCAGAATCGCGATCGTTCACGATCAGCCCGGCATCACGCGCGATCGGATCTCAGCGATCTGCAACCGCGGAGAACAACCGTTCACACTTTGGGACACCGGCGGAATTTTTGGCGCCGGCGAAAAGGAACTCACCGCGCAAGTGCGCCAAACCGCGGAACAAGCGCTGCAGGAAAGCGATCTTCTTCTGTTTGTTGTCGATGCAAAGGACGGCCTCTCGCCAATCGATGAAGATCTTGCGCGCGCGCTCCGAAGATTCCGAAAGCCGATCGTGCTCGTGGTTAACAAGATCGACAATGACAAACACGAGTCGCTCGCGGCTGAGTTCGATTCGTTAGGCTTTGAGAAAATCGTCTCGATCAGCGCCGAACATAATCGCGGGATTTCGGATTTGCTCGATCAAATTGAACAGCTTCTGCCTCAAGGAACGGCGCTTTCCAAAGCGCGGACTTCGAGCTCGGCGGCTGGGAAGCCGCCGCTCCTTGATCAAAACCCCCAACCAATTCGCATTGCCATCATCGGCCGGCCGAATGTCGGCAAATCGTCATTGATCAACTCGATCGTGCAGACCGAGCGCGCAATCGTGAGTGAGCTGCCGGGAACCACCCGCGACTCGGTCGATATCTCTTACGAGCGTGATGGCCGCCAGTTTCTTTTCATCGACACAGCTGGCATTCGCCGGCGTGGTAAACACTCCAGCTCGGTCGAAGTTTTCAGTGTTATGCGTGCCGAGCGAAGTATTCGCCGGGCCGATCTCTGCATTCTAATTGTCGATCTTACCAGCGGCGTGACCGCGCAGGACAAACGAATCGCCGGATTGATTCAGGAAGCGCGAAAAGCGGGGCTGGTCGTTTTAAATAAATGGGACCTGGTTAAGCCAAAACGCGGCGAGCGACAGGCGATCCGCGAACTTGTTAATGAAACGCGCGAGAGAATTTTCTTTCTCGGTTACGCGCCGGCATTGATCGCCTCCGCGCGCACCGGTGAAAACATCGACCGGCTTTTCGGAATGATTGATAAAATCGAGAGCGCGTCGGCCGCGCGGATTGGAACCGGCATTTTGAATCGATTGATGCGCGCGGCGTTCGCCGCGAATCCGCCGCCGATGGTCAAGGGCCGGCGATTGAAACTCTTTTACGCGGCCCAGACGGCGGGAACGCGAGAGCGATCCGCCAAAGGACGGATTCGCCGCGGCGAACACCTTCAAGCGCCAGAATTCGTACTCTTTGTCAACGATCCCCGACTGCTTTCTCAATCCTACGCTCGTTATCTCGAAGCGCGGATTCGCGACGCGCAACCCTACACCGGCCTGCCGATTATTTTGACGCTGCGGCCACGAGCGGAGACGCGCCGCAAATAATTGCCGTCTCGGGCGCTTGTCGGGAGCGTAGTTTGATCGAACATTGTTGACCTTAGACTTGTCTCAAAACGCACATGAAATCGACGCAGGAAATTACTCGTGAGGTGCAGGAGCTGGGCCGCTGGATCCCCGCTCTGCGCGAGCAAGTTTCGCATGTTGTCATCGGCCAAAAATATCTGGTCGACCGCTTGTTGCTCGGATTGCTCGCGAACGGTCACATTTTGCTCGAGGGCGTTCCGGGTTTGGCTAAAACGCTCACGGTCAAAACCATGGCGGCGGCGATCCAGACCGGTTTCCAGCGTTTGCAATTTACCCCCGATCTTTTGCCGGCCGATTTGATCGGCACATTGATTTACAATCCGCGCACCGGCGAATTCACGACCAAACTCGGTCCGATTTTTTCAAATTTAATTCTGGCCGACGAAATTAATCGCGCGCCGGCGAAGGTGCAGAGCGCGTTGCTCGAAGCGATGCAGGAACGCCAGGTCACGATTGGCGAACAAACTTATCCCCTCTCTGATCCATTTCTTGTTCTGGCCACGCAAAACCCGATCGAGCAGGAAGGCACGTATCAATTACCCGAAGCGCAGCTCGACCGGTTCATGTTCAAATTGAATATCGGCTACCCGGAAAAATCCGAGGAACGGACGATCCTGGATTTAATGGCGACCTCCGCGCCCGATCTGCGCGTCAACGCGGTGATCGAGCCGAAACAAATCATCGCTTCTCGTGACGTCGTGAACCAAATTTACATCGACGACCGGGTGAAAGATTACATTGTCGATGTTGTCTGGGCGACGCGTGAACCGGCTTCTTACAATTTACATCTGGAAGGATTGATTCGCTACGGCGCATCGCCGCGGGCCACGATTTATCTCGCGCTCGGCGCGCGCGCCCACGCGTTCTTGAACGGGCGCGGCTACGTGACACCGCAAGATGTAAAAAGCATCGGGCCGGATGTCTTGCGGCATCGCATCATCGTCAGTTACGAAGCCGAAGCGGAAGCGGTCACGAGCGAAACGATTATCGAACGGATTTTTGCCGGTTTACCTGTTCCCTGACCCCCGATGAATGGTTTGGAGGAAAGAACGGCGGAAATTCTTAAGAAAATCCGCACGCTGGAAATTAAGACCAAGGGTCTGGTCGAGACCGTTTTCGCGGGTGATTACCACAGCGTCTTTAAAGGCCGCGGAATGAATTTTGAAGACGTGCGCGAGTACCAGCCGGGCGACGAGATTCGCGCGATCGATTGGAACGTGACCGCGCGACTTGGAACGGCCTTCGTAAAAAAATTTACCGAAGAGCGCGAGCTGACCGTGATGTTGATTGTCGATGTTAGCGCGTCCGGAAATTTCGGAAGCACAATGCAATCGAAACGCGAACTGGCCGCGGAAGTCGCCTGTCTGCTCGCCTTCAGCGCCATCCGCAACAACGACAAGGTCGGCTTAATTCTTTTCACCGACCGGGTGGAACTTTTTATCCCGCCAAAGAAAGGCCGTTCGCACACCCTTCGACTAATTCGAGAGGTCTTGTTTTTCGAGCCAGCCGGTCGCGGAACTGATGCAGCGCTCGCGCTCGACTATCTGAACAAAGTCGTGACGCGGCGCGCGGTTGTCTTTTTCATCTCCGATTTTCAAGCGCCGGATTTCTCGCACCCGCTCGCGGTCAGCGGCCGCCGGCACGATCTCATCGCCGTCCACATCCAGGACGAACGCGAACAGGTATTGCCCAATGTCGGCATTATCACACTCGAGGACGCTGAGACCGGGGAACAAATCGAAATCAATACCGCCGATCGCAGCACGCGAGCGCGGTTCAGCGATCTGGCCGATGAAAAAGCGCACGAGCTTTCGCGCACGCTCCGCCGCAACAATATCGACGCAATAACGCTGCGAACGAGCGAGGATTATCTCCCGGCGCTGCGCTCGTTTTTCAAATTGCGCGAACGCCGCGTGGCCACGCGATGACCCATCATGTCGATTTTACTTATGTCGATCATTCTGGCTCAACAACAATTTCACGAGATCGCGCCACCGATTGAGTATTCGTTTCTCCCGACCTGGGCGATTTTTCTGGCGAGCTTTGCTGGACTCTGCCTCATCGGCTTGATCATTTGGTTTTTCAAGCGAAAGCGCAAACCGGAACAACCGCCAAAATTGCCGCGAGAGATCGCCCTTGAAGAGCTCGATCGAATCGGGGCCGAAATCGAAACCACAAATCCGTACCTGTTTAGTATTCGCGTCTCTGATATTTTGCGCCGCTACGTCACCAATCAGTACGCATTGCCGGTAACGCGCCAAACATCGGTCGAATTTCTCACTGCATTGGCGAAATCGTCGCCATTCTCGGCGGCCGAAAAATCGCTCCTCGAAGATTTTTTGAACCGCTGTGACTTGATCAAGTTCGCGCGCTACGAAGCGACCTCGGCGGACAGCCGGCTTCTGCTGGAAGAGGCAACGCGTTTTGTGAAAGGAGAAGAACTTGCGCTTGCTTGATTGGTGGCCGGCAAATACCGCACTGACGTTCGCGCGCCCGTGGCTGCTTTTGTTGCTTTTGGCAATTCCGCTCCTTGCCTACTTGCGCGGCAAACGCGGACCAGCCGCAGCCCTGACCTTTTCATCGACATCGACGCTCCGTGCGATCGGCAAACAGAGCGCCGCCCGTGTTGGAAAATTTCTGCGGGCATTGATCTTTGCAACATTGGCGATTTTCGTCGTCGCCCTTGCCCGTCCGCAGCTTGGGAAAAGCCTGAGTCAAGTCGAAGCGAGCGGCATCGACATCATGCTCGTGCTCGACGTTTCCGGGTCGATGCTGACGAAAGATTTCACGATCGGCGGCGAACAGGCGACCCGGGTGGACGCAATCCGCGAAGTCACGCGCAAGTTCATCGAAGGCCGGCCGAACGATCGCATCGGCATCATCGCGTTCGCGGGCCGGCCATATGTCGTCAGTCCAATGACATTGGATCACGATTGGCTCCTGCAAAATCTCGAGCGGGTGCGAATTGGGCTCGTTGAAGATGGCACCGCCATCGGTTCGGCCATGGCTTCGGCCGCAAATCGTTTGAACGATAAACATTCGAAGAGTCGGGTGATTGTTTTGCTGACCGACGGCGAAAATAACGCGGGAAAGATTTCACCAAACACGGCGGCCGAAGCGGTCAAAGCGTTGAAGATTCATTTCTATGCCATTGGCGCTGGAATTAATGGAATCGCGCCCGCGCCGATTTTTACGTCGCGTGGTCCGATGACAGACGTGCTTGGCAATATGCTCTATCAAGACCAGCGCGTGGAATTTAACGAAGCCGGCCTGAGACAAGTCGCGCAAATCGCCGCGGGTCAGTTTTTCCGGGCAACCGACACCAAGTCGCTCGAGCAGATTTACAGCGACATCGACAAGCTGGAAAAATCGACCGTGGCCGTGAAAAAGTATCAGGAGTACCGCGATCTGTTTCCGATTTGCATCATGAGCGGCTGCGGACTGCTCGTCGCGCAACTTCTTTTATCGCAAACCGTTTGGAAGAAATTGCCATGATGAGCTTTGGCGCACCGATCTGGTTTTGGGCACTGCTCGCGATTCCGTTCCTCGCGGTGTTGTTTGCGCGTGCGGAACAGCGTGGAGTTGTGAAACTTCGCGAGTTCGTTTCCCCACGATTGCTTCCGCAGCTCGCTGCGACGGTGAATCGTTCACGCCGCGTTTTGCGATTCGGTTTGCTCATGCTCGGACTTGCGTTTGCGATCGTTAGTCTTGCTCGACCGCAATGGGGTTACATCTACGAAGACGTAAAACGCAAAGGTCTCGATCTGCTTTTCGCCGTCGACACTTCCCGGAGCATGCTTTCGAACGACGTCCAGCCAAGCCGGCTCGAGCGCGTCAAACTTGCGGCGCAAGATCTGGTCAACCAGTTGCAAGGCGATCGCGTCGGACTCATCGCCTTTGCCGGTCGAGCGTTTTTGCAAGCGCCGCTGACGATCGATTACGAAGCGGCCATCGAATCGATTAACGATCTCGATACGAAGACGATTCCTGAAGGCGGGACGAATATTTCGGAAGCGATCAATCTCGCGGTAAACACGTTTGGAAAAAGCGCCGCCGGAAATCGCGCGCTGATCATTTTCACAGACGGCGAAGATCTCAGCGGCGACGCCGCGAAGACCGCGAAAACCGCGGCCGATGCGGGCGTGAAGATTTTCACGATTGGCGTGGGCACGCCGCAAGGCTCGCTCATTCCAATCAACAGCGACGATGGTGGAACGGCGTTTGTGAAGGATTCCGCCGGACAAGTTGTGAAATCGAAGCTCGACGAAAAACGGTTGCGCGAAATTGCTCAGGCTACTGGCGGTTTTTATCTGCACCTTGATGACGGGCCGCGCACAATGTCGGAACTCTACTCGCAAGGATTGGCCAACATGAAAGCGGCCGACATCGATGCGCGCCTGGGGCGAAGGCCGATCGAGCGTTACGAGTGGCCGCTTGGCGCCGCGATGCTGGCGCTGACGATGTCGATCTTGATCGGCGAACGCAAGCGGGTTCGCATCCGTGCTCGTCTGCCGCGATGGTCAAAGATCGCGGTGCCGGTCACGGCGCTGCTTTTCATTTTCGCGAGCCCGGTCTTTGGAACCGCGACCGGGTTGAATCTTTATCGCGAAGGAAAATACAACGACGCCTATCAGAGTTTCGAACAAGACCTACAAGCGCATCCGGACTCATCGCAGAAAGAAAAAATCGAATTCGATGCCGGCGCCGCGGCTTACAAGATGGGCGATTACAATAAAGCGTTGCAATCGTTCAGCGACGCGCTGCTCTCGCCCGATAAAGGACTTCAGGAGAATAGCCATTTCAACCTTGGCCGAACTCTCGAAGATCGCGCCGACATGGACCAAACGAACGAGACCACGTTAAAAGACCTAACCGACGCCGCGTCGCATTATGAATCCACTTTGAGATTGAACCCGAGGAACGAAGCCGCCAAAGCGAATCTGGAAGAGGTCAAAAAGAAGATCGAACGCTTGAAGCAGCACCCGAAACAAAAACCAACGCCGCCGCCTCAACCGCAAAACAAGAAAGACAAAAATCAGCAACAAAACGGCGGCGAACAGAATCAAGACCAGCAGCAATCGCAGTCGCAGAGCAGTTCCGCTAAAGATCAGAGCCAGCAGCAGCAGCAGCAGCAACAGAACCAGCAGGCGCAATCGCAAAACCAATCAGGAAGCAGCAAAAATTCTCAGGACAAGTCGAACCAGGCGCAGGCGAAAAACGAGCCGCAAAAAAAACAACAATCGCAATCGGGCGAAAGTCCAACTCCATCGCAGGGCAAAGACCAACAGCGAGGGAATCAAGCTTCGCCCTCGCCCGGAAAAGAAGAAAACGGAAACGCCCCCGCCACGCCGAGCCCTTCCGCTAGCGGACAAGATCGACAATCTTCGCACAATCAGGAAGAGCCGGAGCAGTCACCGAGTCCGGGTGGAGGCGACGAACAAATGCCATCGCCCTCTCCCGCTGACGGCGAAGGAGAGGGAGAGAGCGCGAGCCCGTCTGCAACGCCAACTTCCACCCCGCAGAAAAAGTTGGCCGGCGAAATCAAAGGAGCGAACGGTGACAAACAACCGGAGTCGCCGCAGGAGGCGGCGCAACTCGCCGAGGCCGACGCGGAAAAGCAGGGACAGATGACCGAAAAACAGGCGGAGCTCCTTTTGAAATCGATGAAAGACGAGGAACAACGCGTCCAGCTTGATGAACGCAAGGTCAGACGCCATGTCTATAATGATTGGTGACCGAAAATTTGATCCGCCTTCGCCAAGGCTACGGCGGACAAGGATCCAGAAGAAGATGTCGATCTACGCAAAAACTTTCAGGATTGGTTTTGCGCTGCTCGTTTTGATTTTAGCGCCCGGCGACGCGTCCGCCGCAACTCCGAGTGCAACGGCTGTCCTAAGCGATTCGCAACCTACCGTCGGACAGATCGTGCAATTGGAAATCAAAGTGAACGGCGCGAACAGCGCCAATGTTCCCGAAACAATTTCGATCGACGGCCTTGAGATTCATCAGACCGGCACGTCGCGCCAGTTCGAGATGCACAATTTCGATGTCAGTAGCAGCGTGACTTACAATTACACGATCCTGCCGTTGAAGGCCGGGCATTTTAAAATTCCGCCGCAGTCGGTTCGGATTGGAAGCGAATCGCTGCGCACGCCTGAGCTCGTATTGAATGTGGCGCAGGAATCAGGCAGTTCTGGCAGTTCTGGCAGTTCTGGCAGTTCCGCAGGTTCGGCACAAAGCGGGCAAAACCCGGTTGCGAGTAAACTTGCCTTTGCGGAATTGGTGGTGGCCAAAAAAGACGCGTATGTGGGCGAGATGATTCCAGCGGAAATTCGACTGGGATTCGATCCGCGCGCGCATGGCCGGCTTGAAGAGGGACCGGAACTTTCCGGCCAGGGTTTTACGACCCAAAAGTTGCAGCAGCCGCGCGAGAACCTTGAAACAATCGGTGGTAGAACCTACCAGATTTACACCTTTAAGACCGCCATTGCTCCGGCGCGGCCGGGTAAATTCGAAATCGGTCCGGTAACAGCGAAAGCAGTTGTCGTTTTGCCGCGGCGACCGAGCACTTCGTCGCGAACCCGTCCGCGATCGCCATTCGATCTATTTAATTTAGATGATCCCTTCTCAGATCCGTTTTTCAGCGACCCGTTTGGAAGTATCGGCGAACGAACCGAACTGCCGATTAGAAGCGAACCGGCCACCCTCAACGTGAAACCACTTCCGTCGAATGCGCCGGCGAATTTCTCCGGAGCGATTGGAAATTTCACGATGACGGTCGAGGCAAAACCGAAAACTGTGCAAGTGGGTGACCCGATCGCCGTTACATCGACAATCAACGGCCGCGGAAATTTTGACCGGATGAATGGGCCCGCACTCGAGGATGAACGAGGTTGGCACAAGTATCCGCCCGCCTCGAAGTTTAAACAGGACGACGACGTCGGGATCAGCGGCGAAAAGACTTTCGAGATGGTGATCGCGCCGAACGAAAAGAAAACGGCGGTGCCACCGTTGGTGTTCGCTTACTTCGATCCAGTTAAAGAAAACTATGTCACGTTACGGAGCGACGCAGTTCCGATTCAAGTTGAAGGTGGCGCAGCGCCGGCCCCGGCTGTCGCCGCAGCTTCCACAACGTCAGCGACGCCAACAGCGACGGTTGGCGTTACTCCCGCGCCAACAGCAAAGCCGCAGGATATCTTATATCAAATGAGTGATCTCGGCCGCGTTCGATCGTTCACGCCGGTTTATCAGCGTCCAGTTTTCTGGATGGCTCAGCTCGCACCTTTGATTCTCTTATTGGGATTCGTTGGCTGGAAAATTCGGCAAGCAAAGATCGGCAATCGCGACGCGCAGCGGGCGGCGGCGTTGCAACAGGAATCCACTGAGCTGTTGCGAAAATTGCGGCGAAGCGAGCTGTCACCCCAGGAATACTTTTCAAATGCGTCGCGCGTCGTGCGCGTGAAAACCGCGCTCGCCAAAAATATTAATCCGAATGCCGTGGACGCGGAAACCGCGGCCAAAGCTTTTGATTTGGGTGAAAGCGAATGCGCACAATTGCGGACGCTATTCGAGCGGAGCGACGAATTGCGCTTCAGCGGAAGTGGAAACGGGGCCCGGTCGGTCTCGAGCGACGAGCGTGAAGAAATTTTGAGGTTCCTGGAAAGTTTGCGGGCATGAAAATCCGAATAGCTCTCAGCTGCGCAATAATATGGTTGGTCAGCGCTCCGTTTTTGATGGGGCAACCCGCGGCGCAATTTGCCAAAGCCAATCAGGAATACGCGGCCGGCGACTTCAAAGCCGCAATCGCCGACTATGAGGAGCTGGTCCGCTCCGGACAGGACACGCCAAATCTTTTTTACAATTTGGGCAATGCTTATTTCCGACAAAACAATTTCGGCCGCGCCATTCTCAACTACGAACGCGCGCTTGCACTCGATCCACATCATCCGGAAGCCCAGGCAAACGTGCGGATCGCGCGTGATGAAGCCCGCGCGCTCGAATTGGTTCCCACTCGAGCGGACCGCTTGTTCGCGTTCGCCGATGAAAACCAATTCGCCGTCACTGCGACGGTCGCATTTTGGATCGGTCTGTTTTCAATCGCGGTATTTATTTTTGACCAGCGTCGCAGCCGCACCGCGGTTGCATTGTCGATCTTATCGTTGTCGATCTTCGCAGTCGCCGTTGTGGCAGTTTACCAACTTAGCCATGGAAAAAATGGTCAAGGACTGGCCATTGTGACCGGGGAAAATGTCGAAGCCCGTCTCGCCACGGCGGACAACGCCAATCGCGTTTTGACCTTACCTGCTGGCAGCGAAATCAAAATCGTCAGCCAGCGCGGTGATTGGATTTACGCGGGTCTTCCGAATAATTTGCGCGGCTGGATGCCAGCGAATAGCGCCGAACAGGTGCGCCTGTAAAATTCTCGCCCTTTTGCGGCCGTCATAGACCGCCGCTAGAGTATTCGCATGCAAGCGGAGATGGACGTGGGAACGAACCGAAAGGCGTTCCAGATCAATCTCGATCGCCAGAAGTATGGGACTTTCGCCGAAATCGGCGCGGGCCAGGAAGTAGCGCGCCGGTTTTTTCAGGTTGGCGGCGCGGCCGGCACGATCGCCAAAACAATATCGGCCTACGACATGACTTTCAGCGACGCGATCTACGGACCGGCCGACCGTTACGTGAGTCGGGTGCGCTTAAACACGATGCTCGATCATGAGTACGCCCTTTTGTTGGAGCGTCTTGAGCAAAAACTTGGAAGCGAACGCGCGTTTTTTGTTTTTGCCGACACCGTCGCGGCCCGGAGCTTTAAGCAACACAACGAATCACACGGCTGGTTGGGTGTTCGGTTTCAGCCAGCGCCGCGCAGCGAATCGAGTCAAATCATCATTCACGTCCGCATGCTCGACGAATCGAACGTCGACCAGCAGGAAGCGCTCGGCGTGGTCGGAGTGAATTTGCTTTACGGCGCGTTTTACCATTCCGAACCGGAGCGCTTGATTTCGTCCCTTCAGGAAAATCTCGCGCCCGGAAAAATTCAGGTCGACCTGATTAAATTTTCCGGACCGGCATTCGCCACCATCGACAATCGATTGATGAGCTTGCAACTGGTGAGCCAGGGCTTGACCGACGCCGTGATGTTCACCGCCGACGGCGAGATGGTGCAGCCGTCCGAGATTTTGTATAAGAAAGCGATTCTAATTGAGCGCGGCAGTTTTCGTCCGGTTACTTATGCGACCAACGACATGCTGGAAGGCGCGCGCCGTCAGTTCCTAAAAGAATCCGGTTGCTCGGAAACAGAACTGCTCGTGCTGATGGAAATGACACTGGAAAATCTGCTTTCGGAAGGGCAACTCAATCACGCCGATTTTCTGGCGCGAGTCGATATCCTCGGCGCGCTTGGACGAACGGTCCTGATCTCGAAGTTCGGTGAATACTACCGGCTGGCCGGATATCTTTCGCGTTACACCAACAGCATGATCGGCCTGGTCATGGGCGTACCGAGCTTGATCGAAATTTTCGACGAAAAATATTATCTCAATCTCGAGGGCGGAATTCTCGAAGCGCTCGGCCGCATGTTCAAGCACGGGCTGAAGCTTTACGTCTATCCGATGATCGACGAAAAGACGGGCAAGGTAATAACGGCGACTCAAGTTGAGGTTGCGCCCAATCTTCGCTCGCTCTTCCAATACTTGATCGACAATCGCCACATCGAAGAGATCGCCGATTATCAGAAAGACTATCTGCGAATCTACCCGCCGTCCGTTCTGGCCAAGCTAAAAGCCGGCGACGAAAGTTGGGAGGAAATGGTGCCACCGGAAGTGGTCCAGATCATCAAAGAGCGCGACTTTTTCGGGCACCGAGCGGCAGTAGCGGCTTGAACGCCAACGCTTAGCGAGCTTTTGCCCAAAGAGATACGTAGAGCGCCGTCCAAAAAGCGCCAGCGCGAGGCACGTTTCCCGCTACATGGCCTTGCAGCATCATGGCGAAACGCGCAGATTCTGTGGTCGGCATCGATTTGGGAAAGCATGTCCTCAAAGGCGTCGCTCTTCGGCGCAAAGGCGATTCGCGCTTTATTCTAACAAGCTTCGCTTCCCGACCTGTCCCGGAAGAATTTGCGTCGGCCGAAGATCTTTCCCGGGAGCTCAAGCAACTCCTTCGCGATCTGGGCGGCAGCGCCAAAGCATGTGCGTTCGCGGTTTCCGATCCGAGCACGATTTTGCGCATCATCGAACAGCCGGATACGCCGGTCGATTTGCTCAGAAATGCATTGCGATTGAACGGATTGGCCGTGTTGAACCAGGAATGCAAAGACTTCGTTCTCGATGTCGCGCCGGTTGGTAGCCACGCTGATGACGAATCGACAACGGAAAAACCTTCGGCTGCTGGAAGCAAAACGGCCGTGCAGAGCGGAGTTGTCACCCAGACAAAATATCTCGTCGGCGGAATGCTCCGAAGTCAGGTAAAGCAAATCGTCGCGGCTGCGAATAAGATCCGGCTCTCGGCCGAAATTCTGCAACTCGCCCCGGTCTGTTCCTTTAACGCATTCGAATTCGCTTATCCCGAAGTTTTCGCAAACGACGCTTTTCTGCTCCTCGATATGGGACATCTCCAAAGCACCGTGTTGATCGGAAGCAAAGGCGAGCTAGTGCTGGTGCGCAGCATCGATTACGGCGGCAAAGCGCTGATGCAAGCGCTCACCGCCGAAGACGCGCTCGATGCCGATGCCGCCTGGCTGATGATTCAACAGGGCGACGAAGGAATGACCGACATTTGTCGCGGATCACTGGCACGCCTGGCAATGGAAGTGCGCAACTCGATCGGATTTTTTGAAGGCCAGCGCGAAGAAGGCATCAGCCGAATTTTTGTCTCCGGCGGGCTGGCTCGCGCGGAAACGGTTTTGCAGGCATTGAGCGATGAACTCAGCTTGCCCTGCGAAATTTGGGATCCGCTCGAAACCTGCGAGGTCGCGCTTCCGGCCGCGAAGCGGCAGACTTTGCCGAACGAATTCGTTTCGCTCAACGTCGCCTGCGGGGCGGCCTTCGAATATTTCAAAACCTGACCAGCACCGATGGCACTTCATCTCAATCTTCTGCATGAGGAAATTCTCGAGCAGCGGCAGCGCCAACGCGACCCGCTCAAAATCGGAATGCTCGTGCTTTCCAGCTGCGGAGCGTTGCTCTTTCTTTATTACGCCTGGAACGCGTATCAAACCCTCGAGATAAAAACCAAGCTCAACGGCGTCGAAGCCGAATGGAAGAAACTCGAGCCGAAAGTGACGCAAGCACAGAAACGTGCCGCCGAGCTGACCGACCTCATCAACACCACCCGCGTTCTGGATGATTACATCGATAATCGTTTCTTCTGGGGACCGTTCCTGGAAAAACTTTCACGCTGCGTTCCACCAAATGCCCAAGTGAGCAGTCTGGAAGGGACATTGTTGGAGGATGAAAAAGGAGGTGGCGTTTCCGTCATCATTGACGGCGTGGCCGCCGCCCGTGAGCCACGCTCAGCCGCGGAAGATTTACGTCAAATGTTGTTGGAGCAGTTGGGCAAGACCTATCACGACGTAAAAGCGGAATTCAAAACGCTCGAAGACGTCGAAACGGTGGCGAACCTCGGGGGAACCAACGTCCCGATGTCGCGATATATTTTGTCTGTCACTTTCAACCCTAACGCCGTCGCCAAACCCGCCGCCTCGCCCGCGCCCGGCCGAAAAAGGCAGAAAGACAGCGAACAATGAGTCTTCCTAAATTATCCAAGGACCAGATCAAAAAACTGGCGCTCAGCGCGATGGGCTTTGTCTTTTTGCTCTACGTTTACTTCACGTTCTTCCTCGGGCCATTGCAAAAAGCCCGCGCAGGCACCCTCGCCCAAATCGCCGATCGGCAAACGAAGATCGACAGTTCCAAAACAGAGGTAGCGAAAGCCGCCAATCTTGAGCGCCAGGCTAAGGACGCAATGACTCGCTTCGCCGCGCTCAAAGCTCTTTCGCCGGAAGGCGCACCGATCGCGTGGTTTCCGCCGCACATAAAAACATTCTTCGCCAATCAGGGGATCGATCGCGCCCTCGCGCGGCTCGAAAGCAACAGCAATTTCAAACAAACCGAGCTCGCCGCCTGGACCAAATACAATTGGCTAATTGATCTGCCTCAGGCCGATTTTGCCGCGCTCGGCAAATCCATCGCCGAACTCGAGAACACCGAGCCGCTCCTTTCCGTTACCAAACTAAGCATTCACGTCCAGCCCGAGCAGCCGCAATTTCAGCAGGTCGCCATCGCCGTGACCACGGCCGTAGTAAAACGATGAACAAATTTCTCTCACTCGTCTCTATGTTGATCCTGGCGGCAACGGCTTTGCTGGCGGCCGACGAAAAGCCGGCGCCGATCGCGCTGAAGAATAAATCGGGAAACGAACCCGCTTCAATCGAGCTCAAAAATAAGGCGGCCGAAGAACCGGGCCCTGTCGCGCTGAAGAACAAATCCTCGTTCAAGATTGATGCCGGAGCGCGAAGCCCGTTTTGGCCGATCAGCTGGAAACCGGCTGGAAAAATCTCGACCGGCGGAAGCGACCAGGGCGAAGTTCCACCTGGCGCATTCCTCGTCAGCACGATCACGCTCGACGGCGGCACTCACTTCGCAATCATCAATGGGAAATCGATGCAGGAAGGCCAGCAGTTTGGCTTGCAAATCGGCACTCAAGTTTATCAGGTCACGGTCAAGAGAATTGAGGATGGCCGGGTAATCCTTTCACGTCACGACGAAGAGATCGTCGTTCCGCTTCGCCGCAAATGAAGGTGGATCGACCACTCCGCGGGCGATGCTTAGGTTGAGGCGGCGCAGCCGCGATATTTAGCAACTCTCGAACACCTCGCTCGCCTGGATCCTGCTGCATAAATCGTTCTGTTCAGGCTTTTCCAGTTAAGTTTTTCCGCAGAAAACGGCAACCTCTTTGCCGCTCCACCCTCGCCATAAATCGAGACGAGCCCAACAACCAATATGAGATTACCTTCCGCAACCCTTTTGGCGCTTTGTTTCTGTCTTAACAACAACGCGAGGGCGCTGAGCTTTAGCGATTTCTTTGGCCCGCGCTTCAACGGCGTGCAGACGACGCGCACCGCGCTGGCGCCGAAAAATGCGCTCGACTCCGTTCATCGCTGGAACACGATCGCAATCAACGCCAGCGGACTCGATCACACGCCTGTGGCGCCCGGCGAGATCCGGACTTTTGGGGAGCAACTCGGACCCGGTCGCTCCAGTCGCGCCATGGCGATTGTTCACATTGCGATTTTCGACTCGGTCAACGCGGTCCTCGGCGGTTACCAAAGTTACACTGGGATTCAACCGGTTAACCCGCCGATCTCACTTGATGCCGCGGTCGCCCAGGCCGCGCACGATACGTTGGTCGCGCTTTATCCGTCGCAAGCTCCGGCTTTTGATTTACTTTTGGCCGACGATCTCGCGAAGGTCAGCAACAAGAATGAACTCGTCAACGGCGTTTCGTTAGGCCAACGCGCGGCCGTTGCAATTCTCGCGGTCCGCACAAACGATGGCTCGCAAGTCCCGGAACCACGGGTCGGCGTCAATTATTTCACCAGCGATCAACCCGGCCATTGGCGCCAGGATCCGATCAGCTTAATTCCCCTCGCCCTCGGCGCGCACTGGGGCGATTGCAAAACTTTCGTCGTCCAATCGGCCAATCAATTTCGAGTTCCGCCGCCGCCGGCCATGAACAGCGCTGAGTACGCGACCGCCTACGCCGAAGCGAAATCGGTCGGAGGCGACGGAGTGTTCACACCGACCATCCGCACGCCTGAACAAAGCTTCATTGGAATTTTCTGGGCTTACGATGGAACACCGAGCTTGTGCGCGCCGCCACGGCTCTACAATCAGATCACCGTTCACATCGCTGATCAGATGCATCTCGGCACCGCCGATTTAGCCCGACTCCTCGCTCTCGCCAACACCGCGATGGCCGACGCGGCCATGTCAATTTGGGATTCGAAATATTATTATGATTTCTGGCGACCGGTCACCGGCATCCGCGAATCCGATCTCGGCACCGGCCCGACCGGACTCGGTGACGGCAACGCATCGACAATCGGAGATCCTACGTTCACGCCAATGGGCGCGCCTGCGAGCAATCTCACCGGCCCGAACTTCACTCCGCCGTTTCCATCATATCCGTCCGGGCACGGCGGCTTTGGTGGCGCGCTGTTCCAGACGTTGCGAAGATTTTTCGGCACCGACAACATCGCGTTCACCTTTGTCTCCGACGAATTCAACGGCGTGACCAAAGACAACACCGGCAACGTGCGTCCCTATATGCCGCGCAGTTTCCAAAGTTTCTCGCAGGCGGAAGAAGAAAACGGCCAGAGCCGGATTTATCTCGGCATCCACTGGTCGTTCGACAAAACCCAGGCGATCGCCCAGGGCCGCAACGTAGCCAACTACGTCTTCGACCACGCCTTCACGCCTGTCAGCAAGAAATAATTTTCGTTTCGCAATACCGACCACGCGCTTCTGAATTGTAGGGCAAGCGCTCCGCTTGCCATCTAATCAACCGGCAACCGATGCGGTTGCCCTACAACGATCTGCACTGCGTAGCACGTTTTGTTGGAGACTTGCCGCCGAGCTGCACCGCCTGCCATCATTAATTCCATGCGCATCCCCCGCGCGTTCCGGTGTTGCTACCGCATGAACAATCGGTCATTTATTTCGTCACAATTTGCGTCGCTGATCGAAAGCCTGTCCTCACAAATGATGGCGCCTTCAACGCCTTCAAAATCGCCACCTCGAAACTCAAAAACTGGAAAGTACTCGCGGCTGTTCTGATGCCTGATCATCTTCACCTCATCGTAACGCCTACCGAAGATCGCGACGCGCGAATCGGTGATTTCTCCGCTGCGCTTAAGCGATGGATGCGTGAAGAGATTCAGAAAGATGGCAAGCGGAGCGCTTGCCCTACAACCGCCGATTGGCAATGGCAACCCGGCTGTTTTGACCGGTTGCTCCGATCAGATGAATCGCTTCAGAACAAATGGTTGTACGTCGAAGAAAATCCCGTTCGTGCCGGATTGGTAAAACGGTTTGAAGGTTGGCCGTATCGCTTCGCGTTTAACGAGGCGCCCTTATGAATTGTAGGGCAACCGCATCGGTTGCCATCCACCATAAACGGCAGGCGGAGCGCCTGCCCTACAATAATTCAGTGCGCAAGCTCCGCACTTCCCACCGGAACAAACTCGCTTTCGCGTAGCACAACCGGTTTTGTGCCGCAGATAAGTTGCCACCATTGCGTAGCTGAGCCGATAACAATCAGAAACACGAGCAGCAGAAAAAATCCGGCAACGAGCGCATCGAATTGCCAGACGGCTGCCTGTCGTACCAACTCGTTTGCCTTTGTTGGATCGACAACTCCCGCCGCCTCGCGCGCGAGCGACTGCGCACCGCTCAAAAATCCAAGCCTGGGATCGGCTGAAAAAATCTTGAGATAACCGGCCGAGAACGTGACCGCGCACATGAAGCAAAGCGGCACCACCGTGATGAACAAATATCGCGTCTTCTGCATTTTGATCAGAATCGTTGTGCACAAACAAAGCGCGATCACCGAAAGAAGTTGGTTCGCCAGCCCAAACAACGGCCAGAGCGAGTTGATGCCGCCGAGTGGATCGACCACGCCCTGATATAAAAACCAGCCCCAGGCCGCGACCAACAACACGCTGGAAAAGAAATTCGCCGTCCAGGAGCGCGTGTTCCCGAGCGGTCGCCACAGGTTGCCTAACAAGTCCTGTAACAAAAACCGTCCGACCCGTGTTCCGGCATCGATCGTCGTCAAAATAAAGAGCGCCTCGAACATGATGGCGAAGTGATACCAGAGAGCCAATGCGGTCGGGCTGGCCGAAAGTTTTGCGAACATGTGCGCCATGCCCACCGCGAACGTCGGCGCGCCGCCGGCGCGATTGAACATCGTTTTCTCGCCGAGGTTCTGCGCGAGGATCGACATCTCGCTTTCGTTTACCGGAAATCCAGCGGCGGAAACTTTGGCCACCACTTCAGCCGGCGTTCCCTTAGTGTTGATCGCGAAATATTCGCCCGGTTGCAGCACGCAGGCGGCGATCAATGCCATCAGCGCGACCATCATCTCGGTGATCATCGCGCCGTAGCCGATGTCGCGGATGCGCGATTCGCGCCCGACCATCTTCGGCGTCGTGCCCGACGCGATTAGCGAATGAAAGCCCGATACCGCGCCGCAAGCAATCGTGATAAAGACAAACGGAAACACCGGCCCGGCGAAGACAGGTCCGCTGCCGTCGATGAATTTCGTCAGCGACGGCATTTGCAGTGTCGGATGAATCAGAATCACTGCGACTGCGAGCGCAGCCACAGTTCCGAGTTTCAAAAATGTGCTCAGATAATCTCGCGGGGTAAGCAGCATCCAGACCGGAAGAATCGACGCGGCCAACCCGTAAATCATGATTGCCCACGCGATCCAAATCGCGTCATGTCGGAACCAGCCTTCGATCGCCGGAAAATTTCCCAGAAATTGTCCGCCCCAGACACCGAACCCCAAACCGAGCAAACCGAAAATTGTGACCGCGGTCACATTTACTTTTCCACTACGCAGCCCAAAACCCATGATTAGCGCGACCGGGATTGTCATCGCGATCGTGAACACGCCCCACGGACTTTTGGCCAGCGCTTGCACAACCACCAGCGCAAGCACCGCGAGCAAAATGATCATGATCGCGAGGACGCTAATGAGCGCGAGCACACCCACGCCGCGGCCAATTTCTTCCTTCACCATTTGGCCGAGCGTTTTTCCGCCGCGTCGCACCGAAGCGAACAGCACGATCATGTCGTGGACCGCGCCGCCAAGCGTGGCGCCGATCAAAATCCAAAGTGTTCCCGGTAAAAAACCAAACTGCGCCGCCAGCACCGGCCCGACCAATGGTCCCGGTCCGGCGATCGCCGCAAAGTGATGGCCGAAAACCATCCAACGATTCGTCGGCACAAAATCTCTGCCGTCATTCTTAACGACCGCCGGCGTCGCGCGATCGTCATTGAGCACGAGCACTTTCGTCGCGAGCCATTTGCTATAGAACCGGTAACTGATCGCCGCGCCACAGAGTCCAGCAACAATGATCCAAAGTGCGCTGATCTGTTCGCCGCGCGAAAGTGCCAGCACGGCAAGCGAAGCCAAGCCCAGCAACGTCACCGCAACCCACAGCAGCTTTTTCCAGAGAGTCATCGAGCTTCCTAAGATCGACAATTAACGAAGCATTTTCAATTCAAACAAGGTAGCGGTTGTCTGTCATGTCGAGCGGAGCCGAGACATCTCTAGATATTTCAGAAATAGTAAGAGATTCCTCCACTTCGGTCGGAATGACATAGAATCGGCGGTCATAGACCGCCGCTACACAATTAGAGCTTGTCGCGAGCCTCTTTTAGTTTCTTAAGCTGCTCGGCAAAATTCCTTTGCCGTTGCCGATGCAGCTCGACAACTTGTCTCGGCGCGCGCTCGACGAACGATTTGTTCTTCAATTTTTCTTTGACCGTGGACAGTTCCGCCTCAACTTTCGCGATCTCTTTGTCGAGTCGCTCGCGCTCGGCGGTGCGATCAACATCGACAATAAGCAAAATTTCACCAAGCGGCGTCGTCGCGATCGGCGTTCCAGCTCCAGTTTTGAATTTCGGATCGATCACTAGCTCTGAAGCGTTGAGCAGTCGCGCGATTGTTTCCTGCTCGCTCGTTAAGTCGCGCTGGCTCGATCGCAACGCATACTTTGCTTTTTGATTCGACGGAACTCGGGCCTGCGCACGCAGATTTCGCCCGGCCTGGACCGTTTCGTAAATCGCCGCGACCAATCGCCGTTTCTTGGCGAGTTCCTCTTTAACCGCCAGTCCGGCTCGGACCGGGAGCGGCGCGATTTGAATCGATTCTTTGCCCAAGCCAAGCCGCGACCACAGTTCCTCGGTGATGTGCGGCATGAACGGGTGGAGCAAGCGCACGATCGCCGATAAAACATAATCCATCACCGCCAGCGCCGATTTTTTCTTCGATTCGTCTTCGCTGAAGATTTCGGTCTTGGCCGCTTCGACGAACCAATCGCAGTAATCGCTCCAAATAAATTCATAGAGCCGCTGCGCGACGGTATTGAATTCGTAATCGCGATATCCCTTTTCAATCGCGTCGATTGTCTCATTCAGTCGTGCGAGCACCTCGATGGCATAGATCGACAACCCTCCAAAACTTGACTGCTTAAAGCAGTCAAGTTTCTCGCGGTTCCGAAGGGACCTGGCGTTTTCCTGAGAACTTGACCGCTTAAAGCGGTCAAGTTTCTCTGCCTCGATTTGGATCGAACCGTGCATCTGGCGGAACCGGGCGACGTTCCAAAGTTTGGTGGCGAAATTGCGGCCTTCTTCGATTTGTTTTTCGTCGAAGCGAATGTCCTGCCCGCTCGGCGCGATCCGCATCAGGCCGAAGCGCAAACCATCCGCGCCATATTTGTCGATCAACTCCAGCGGATCGGGCGAATTGCCCAGTGACTTTGACATTTTCCGCCCCTGCTTGTCGCGAATGATGCCGGTGAAGAAAACGTCGTGGAAAGGAATGTTGTCTTCGATCTTGGCGGTCTTTCCGGGCTTGAACTCGAGGCCAGCGATAATCATCCGCGCGACCCAGAAGAAAATAATGTCCGGCCCGGTCACGAGCACGCTGGTCGGATAAAATTTCTTCCGCGTTTTCGGGTCCATCGTTTCGTAAGCCCAAAGCCACGATGAAAACCAGGTATCGAGTGTGTCTTCATCCTGTCGCCAATTCTTGCGATCGGACGGTGGCTCGATACCAACATACGTCTCTGACTTCTGACCGCTGACCGCTGACTTCTGATGCCGGTACCAAGCCGGAATCCTATGTCCCCACCAGACCTGCCGGCTGATGCACCAATCCTGAATGTTCTTCAGCCATTGCGCGTAAACTTTCTCCCAGTGCCGAGGAAAGAAACGGATGAGATGTTTCTTTACGACCGCGAGCGCTTCTTTTGTTTTTGGATAACGCAGAAACCATTGCTCGCTCAATCGAGGCTCGATCGGCACTTCGGTTCGATCGCTAAAGCCGACATTGTTTTCATATGGCTCGGTTTTCGAAAGCAATCCCCTCTCCTGCAACAATTCAGCCGCTCTCTTGCGCGCTTCGAACCGGTCGAGGCCATCCAGTTCCGGAACCGCCGGGCAATTTATTTTTCCGTCCGGATGGAGAACGTCTATCACCGGCAATTTGTGACGCTGGCCGACCTCGAAATCGACTTTGTCGTGCGCGGGCGTGACTTTTAGAACGCCGGTCCCGAATTCCGGGTCGATTGCCTCGTCGGCAACAACTGGGATCTTCTCGCGCGGCAACGGTCGCCAAACTTCTTTGCCGACAAGATCGACATATCGCTTGTCTTTCGGGTGAACGGCAACACCGGTGTCGGCCATGATTGTTTCCGGACGCGTGGTCGCAACTTCCAGGAATTTTCCGGGCTGATCTACGATGTCGTAGCGGACATAATAAAGATTTCCGCGCTGGGGCTTATTAATGACTTCTTCATCCGACAGCGCGGTTTGCGCGGCCGGGTCCCAATTGATCATCCGCCGGCCGCGATAGATCAGCCCCTTTTTGTAAAGATCGACAAAAAATTTTTCGACGGCGCGAACGTAAGCATCATCGAAGGTGTATCGCTGGCGCGACCAATCGGCTGAGCAGCCAAGCCGCTGGAGTTGTTGAATGATGATGCCGCCGTGTTTGTCCTGCCATTCCAGCACGCGCTCGAGAAATTTTTCGCGACCGAGATCGTGCCGGGTGACGCCTTCATTTTTGCGCAACCACTTTTCAACGGCGGTCTGCGTTCCGATCCCGGCGTGGTCCATCCCCGGCAGCCAAAGAACGTCGAAACCCTGCATTCGCGCACGCCGCGCAAGAATGTCCTGAATGCTGTTGTTCAAAACGTGACCGAGCGTGAGCACGCCGGTAATGTTGGGCGGCGGCATCACGATCGAGAACGGCTTCTTCTTCGAACTCGCGTCCGCCTCAAAGTCGCGATTGTCGATCCAGTGTTGATACCATTTGGGCTCAACCGTCTTCGGATCGTAAGTTTTCGAAAGCTCAGCCATCGCGAAGAATCATCCGAGAGGCAACGTGGATTGCAAGAGGTAGGGGCGATTGACCCAATCGCCCGCGGGCGGTTCGGTGAACCGCCCATACCACAACTCGCTTGCAGCATGTCTTGACTGCGCTGAGTTTTGCCGCTGCATGAGTGACGCGCGTCCCATTGGAGTTTTCGATTCGGGTATCGGCGGCCTGACTGTTGTGAAGGCGCTGCGCGATCTGCTCCCGAACGAAAATATTTCCTATCTCGGTGATACCGCGCGTGTGCCTTACGGTCCTAAAAGTCCCGAGACCGTGCAGCGCTACGCAATCGAGCTCGCGGAAATGTTGATGAAACAAGACGCGAAGGCGCTCGTCGTCGCATGCAACACGGTTTCGTCCGTCGCGCTGCCGGCGTTAACGGAAAAATTCTCCGTACCGGTAATCGGCGTGATTGAACCCGGCGCTCACGCTGCGCTCGCGGCCAGCCGCAATCGACACATCGGCGTAATTGGAACTCGGGCGACGATTCGGAGCGGCGCCTACGAAAAAGCATTGCGCGCCGCCGACGGTGACGTGCGAGTGAGCAGTCGCGCCTGCCCCTTGCTCGTTCCGCTGATCGAAGAAGGCCTGCTCAACGACGACGTGACGGATCAAATGATTGTCCGCTATCTGGAGCCGCTGCTGGCTGATGACATTGATACGCTTGTGCTCGGATGCACGCACTATCCTTTGCTCACGGGCGCGATGGCGCGCGTGCTCAAGCGTCAGATCATGATCGTCGATTCCGCGCAGAATTGCTCTCGAGCGGTCGAGGAAATGTTGGATCGACAATCGCTCCGCGCGGCGCCTTTGAATTCCGGCGAGTTGCGCGTCGCACTCACTGACGCGGCCGACAGTTTCCTTAATGTCGCACGCGACGCGCTGCAGTTGAAATTTGGCGAGATCGAACTCCGCGCTTTGCCGTAGATGGAACCGGAGAGAAGGGCTTCGCGACCAGCGTCAACGGAGCCATGGCGCCAATTGCTGGCCGACATGGTGCTCTGGCTCACTCTGGTCCTGTTATTCCTCGCCTTTCGAGTCACTTTATTTTCCATTTTCGGCGCTCGATTATCGTCGCGTCCAAGTCCTCAAGCACTCATCCAATGTTTTGAAACCGGTCTGCGTTCCGACACCTGCGCGGCGATGTGGGCTTTGCTTCCGTCACTCACTCTCACGCTCGTCGGGTTTTTTCGTCCCCTGGAGCTTTGGCACCAACACATTCGCCGGGCGACGATTGCAATCGCTCTAACGCTGTGCGCAATCGTATTCGTGACAGACGTCGCCTATTTCGCAGAATACGACGACCAATTTAACCATTGGATCTTTGGCCTAATCTACGACGACCGGCGCGCGATTTTGACCACGATCTGGAAGAGTTATCCAGTTGTGCTTCTGATTTTTCTCGCCGCCGCTGGTGTTGCCATAACTGCATGGGCACTCGACAAACTTTGCCGGGTTGCGGGCACGGCTGACGTTCCGGTTGTCCTCGGGACCAGAACTGCGCGCGCAATCACTTTCATTGTGATCGTCATTTGGGCGTTCGTTGGCGCACGGGTTTGGCTTGGCAAAAATCTGGCGGGCTTGAAAAACGCCGCCACAACTGGGGACGTCTTTCTCAATAAAATTGTGCTCAACCCGTTCTTCGCGTTGCGCTACGCGATTTGGCAGGAGCGAACAATGCAAAAGTCAGCCGGGCTGCGCATCTTTCTGCCCGATGGCGATGTTCGCGCCGCTGCGGCCGCGCTCTATCCCAATGCGAAAAGCTTTGCGACTTTGGATGACTGCGTCGAACGGGTGGCGCCGGGCAATGCTGGCCCGCGCCCGACGCACATTTTCGTTGTTGTAATGGAGAGTTACGACGCTTGGTCGATGGAACCTGAGTACGGTGGGCTGCATCTGACCGACCGGCTCAATGCGCTGGGGCGCGAAGGTGTTCACGTCCGCGGTTTCATTTCATCAGGCATTGGCACGATCCAAAGTTTGGGCGTTTTCATCACCGGTCTGCCTTTTGCCAGGGTCTTGGTCAACTATCGACCCGCAGTCCGTGACGGACTACCGACTGCGGCCGCCGGCATTTTCAAACGGCTTGGTTATCGCCCGCGATTTTTTTATGGCGGATTTTTGAGCTGGCAACGAGTCGGCCAATTTTGCCGCGAACAAGGCTTTGAAGAAGTTTACGGCGGCGATCAGATGAGAACGCGCGCTGGCGCCAATGAGTGGGGCGTAGACGACGAAACCCTTTTTCGCTTTGTCCTGCAGCACACCGGGCCAGAGCCCAGCTTTAACTTGATTATGAGCACGTCGTATCATCCACCGTACAGCGTCGACGTGGAGCAGAAAGGGTTCGATCCCAACGCCGTGAAGTCTAATCCTATTTGTGCCGGCCTCTCCCAACATCAACTGCGTGTCTTGGGACACCTCTGGTACTCGGACAAATGCGTCGGAGATTTCGTTTCCGAAGCCGAACATGAACTGGAACGGCCGTTGTTCGCGATCACAGGCGACCATTATTCACGGAAACAATACGTTTCCGCGCGCCCGACCCACTCGCTTTTTGAAAGCCTCGCGGTGCCGCTCATTCTCTACGGTCCTAAAGCGCTCGAAACAATTCATCCACCGGAAGCGCTGAGCGGCAGCCACCTGGACGTTTTGCCAACTCTGATCAATTTGGCCGCGCCTCCTGGTTTTATTTATCACGCATTCGGCCACGATCTGCTCGATCAGTCGCAATCCCAGGTTGGTTTTGGGGTTAATGCGGTCATCGGCCCGGATTTCATTTTGAAAATCAACGATCCAGCTCATGCCGAAAATCTTCATGGCCAACCGGCGGCCAACGTCGATGGAGAAGGGTTGGCGCTGCGTTATCGGCAGCTACACGCGCTCGGATGGTGGCGCGCCATGAAAGGTAATCGTTGGCCCGCGCAACCGGGTAGGGGCGATTGACCCCAATCGCCCGCTTAGCTTTTAGATGGAACGCGTTGATTCGCTCGCTTCCCGCGAGCTCGCCCTCTCGAGCTCACCCGTCTATGTCGCTCGGCTCCGGCCGGCTCCATTCTCCGCAACGCGTGCTATTTTTACGCGGCTTCGCCGCCTTGATTAACATCGTCTTCGGAGAAGCCGATCCACCTTTGCTGTGCACGCGCTTCGCCTTCGACAAACTGTTCACGACCAGATCGTAAGAATGGTCGATCATTTTTCGGAGCTCCGCGTCCGGAATGCCGTTTTTGATCTCCACCGTGTTCCAATGCTTCTTGTTCATGTGATAACCGGGTCGCACTTGCTCGTAACGATCGCGCAGTTCCAGTGCTAGATCGGGATCGCATTTCAAATTCGTGGTCGTTGGGACTTGATTGAGAGACGCAAGCGCAAACATTTTGCCACCGACCTTGAAGACGACAACATCGGGACCGAACGGTGTGCCTTCGGTCGTTTGCGGCTTGCTTAGGCAATATTCGCGAAATTTCGCGAGATCCATCAGGAGATTCGCGAAATGAGAATGTTTGCCAAATCTTTAATCGCGACGCGTTCCTGTTTCATCGAATCGCGTTCGCGCAGTGTGACCGTGTCACGGAGCGTCGCGTCTTTTTCGCCGAGTGTTTCAAAATCGACCGTGATGCCGAATGGAGTGCCAATTTCATCCTGGCGACGATAACGGCGGCCGATCGCGCCGCTCTCATCATAAAAAACAAACAGGTGCGGCCGGAGAAGATCGACAATCTCCTTCGCCTTCGCGACGAGCTGCTCCTTGTTTTTCAACAATGGGAAGACCGCGCATTTGACCGGCGCCATGCGTGGATGAAAACGCAGCACGATCCGCGTTTCCATTTTTCCTTTGTCATCGGGCGCCTCGTCCTCCGAATACGCTTCGCAAATCAGGGCGAGGACCGTTCGATCGACCCCGGCGCTGGGCTCGACCACGTGCGGAATAAATTTCTGCTTGGTTTCCTCGTCGAAATACTCGAGCGATTTACCGCTGGCTTTTTGGTGCTGCGACAAGTCGTAATCCGTTCGGTAAGCGACGCCCTCGAGTTCCTGCCGGCCGAACGGAAAATCGTATTCGATGTCGTAAGTCCCTTTTGAATAAAAGGCGCGCTCCTCGTCGGGCACCGTCAGGACTTGAAGCTTGTCGCGCGCGATTCCGATATTCTCGTAAAACTTGAGCCGCTCTTCCTTCCAGTATTCGAGCAGCTTCATCCCCTCCTCTGCTCGGCAAAAATATTCCAGCTCCATTTGTTCGAACTCGCGCGAGCGGAAAGTAAAATTGCGCGGGTTAATTTCATTCCGGAACGCTTTCCCGATCTGGGCAATGCCGAACGGCAGTTTTTTCCTCGACACATCGAGAATATTTTTGAATTGAACGAAAATCGCCTGCGCGGTTTCAGGGCGGAGATACGTCACGCTCGATTCATCTTCGGTCGCGCCGACGTAGGTTTTGAACATCAAATTGAATGAGCGCGGTTCGGTCAGATCCTTCCCGCCGCAAACCGGACACTGCTTCTCGCCCTTTTTGTTAATGATCTGGTCGGCGCGCAGGCGCGCCTTGCAGGATCGACAATCGACCATCGGATCGCTGAACGTGTCCTCGTGACCGCTCGCTTTCCAAACTGCGCGGTTCATCAGGATCGAGCCGTCCATGCCGACGACGTCGTCGCGCTCGTGCACCGTCACGCGCCACCAATAGTTTTTCAGGTTCCGCTTTAATTCGACTCCGAGCGGTCCGTAATCCCACAGACCGTTTAAGCCGCCGTAGATCTCGCTCGATTGAAAAATGAAGCCGCGCCGCTTGCACAAGCTGACGATCTTTTCCATTCGCTGAGAATCGGACGGCGTGCTCATTATTTCGGCCACAGATTAACGCACCTTTTTGTCATTCCGAGCGAAGCCGAGGAATCTCTTACTATTTCGGAAATATCTAGAGGTGTCTCGACTCCGCTCGACATGACAGTAGAAAAGCTCCGCTAAAAACGCGTTTATTTTTCCACTGTGATTTCGGTTTTGACCGAATTGGCGATGAAACAGTTCTCGTGCGCGGCGTGATGCATCTTGTCGAGCTCTTCCGTCGTCGGCTTTTTGTCGCCTGAGAATGTGATTTTCGGTTTTAGCGTCACTTTTGTGATCGCCAGTTTGCCTTCGGCATTTTTCTCCATGTGACCGACGGCTTCATCGACATAATCGTCGAGGACAAACTTCTGTTTACAGGCGATAGCCAGGAACGTGAGCATGTGACAGCTCGAAAGCGACGCGACGAACGCTTCTTCGGGATCGACATTTTTCGGATCGCCCAGATAGGCCGGCGCGGCCGAGGCCGTCATTTCGTGACCGCCGTCAAATTTCCAGGTGTGATTACGGGAATACTTCTGGTAATCGAACGGCGCGTCGCCGCGCTTCCAGGTCAGAGTCATTTTGTGTTCGGACATGTTTTCTAGATACGGCGCGAGCTGTTATAGGGCAAGCGCCGCGCTTGAGGAGAAATGCGCGATGCTGGTATCGAACCAGCGACCCCTTGCGTGTGAAACATCGTCGGCGACTTCGCGTTTGTTCGTCAATGTGCGTTATCGTGCTGGCATTATTCGCGTTGCACGGATAGCGATTTTTTCACAATTCGAAAGATCACGCACATGAACGCAGAAATTCTGTCGAGAATTGTCGAGAATTTTATCGACGTGCGAAACGCTCTGGAAGGGTTTTGATTTGAAGTCAGCGACTCCGATTCGCAAAACTGATTTGGACGATTCCAACGCGCGCTGCGCCTTGGCAATCAATCAACCACCCGTCGCTCTGCATCGACGCGTTTCTTCTGAGGCATTCTGAAGCGAGCAGTTTCATCTTGCGATCTTGCGTCTCGGCAGGGAAAATCTTTTGCATACAAACTTTAAGGGAGTGGCTCGAAGTGGTGGGCAGCATTACGACTATCGTTGCCTTCGCGATGTATCTGCGGGAGCGATGCAAGCGCCTACAGGAGCGACGCAAGCGCTGCGACCTCGACAATTTCACGCTGGGATTTTTGCACGGTATCAAGCCTATGGTTGAGAGTGCTGCTCAGCGCGATTCAGCATGGAACAGTTTTGTAGAGCAGATCAATGACATGCTTGAACGATTGCAGCCGCCGAAAGGAAAATCCTAACGGCGCGGCGGCAAGGTCACGAGCATTCTACGGGCATTCTCGCGCCGTTTCGGATTTTGGCGGATTCGGACGTTCCACCGTAGGACAATAATTCCAAACCACAGCAATGGTCGGCGGACCTTAACGGGCTAAACTGATGGGAATGGCGGGAAAGCGATGCTACCTCTGCAACGGCGAAGCGGATACTAAGGACCATGTTCCGCCGAGAGGCCTTTTTCCCCAGCCGCGTCCTTCAAATCTCATAACGGTCGATTGTTGTTATCGGTGTAACCAAAAATTCACGCAAATTGACGAGGAGTTCCGGGTTTTTGTCAGCGTGCCAATCAATCGGTCGCGGGAAGGTCACTGGATATGGCAGCAGAAAGTTCTTCAATCGACACTGCCAAGCCGCAGAATTGCGAAAGCAATTGGCAAAATTACCCATCGAAGAATATTTCTCTCCATAGACATTGGTCCGATTCCCGCCGTCCAAATTGAGGTTCGTCGACGTCCGATCAAGTTGTGTCTAATTCGAATCACGAAGGGTCTTCTGGCGACATTTTACCCGGACCTGGATTATTTTGATCTGGAGTTCCGGGTAACAGCCTTCGATCAATTTAAGCTAGCCAAAACTGTAGCAACGATGCCCAAGCAGTTGGTATATGACGAACGCGGCGGAAGCGTTTTCCGTTTCTGGAGGGGAATCGCGACTGATCGGCCGACGGCAGGACTTTGGTTCTTGTGTTTCTTCAACGCCGCCGCCTTTATGGTGGAACATCGAGTTCGCGGTGACTTTGCTAGCCGCGATGTCAAGAAAGCATCCACGTGATCAGCAGGATGCAGTTCATAGACCTAACGAGAAAGAGATAAGCCACGGGCGGGGTCGGTGGCAAATACGCTGAAGTCATTTTCCCGAGGGGCCGTTGGCTTCATCGTTTGGTTAGACTTCGTTGTCAGTCATTTCCGTGGCCGTTTGCTCGTAGTGAAAACGGCTGTCCTTAGTCGGATCGAGCCCTACACAATTCGTCGGAAGACCTTACGCTTTTTTGCGCGAATCTAAGAGCAACGCTAAAAGACGTATGTTGTAATACACTGATTGATAGAGTGTTATATCAATAATTTGTCGGGTGGCACCTTATGTGCTGACTACCGAACAGCGACTTGGCGCGTGTTTTGGGAAGATGACAAGGGAGCGGGCGTAGGAGCGCGGGCTTCGGCGTAAAACAACAACCTATCAATCCCATGAAAACAAATCCTTCATTCAGAATCTTCAAACCCTCTGCGCTAACGTCTTTAGGAATTGCAATCGCGGCCGCACTCTCACTTGCCCATCCCGCCAAGGCGACCGACATCATCACTACCTTCGACGTCTCGGGGACGTGCGTCCCGTCCGCGCCTTTCACTGGCACTACCTTCGGCGGTACGCTCACCATCGATGTGACCGCCGGCACGGTAACCGCCATAGACGTTACCTTCCAGGGGTTGTCGCCTTTCAACACGGTTGTCGAGTCATTTGGGGAATCCAGTTCCAATTGGTCGCTCCTCGCGGGGAACGGCACCGTGGGAGATAAGCTCTCGCTAGTTTTCACCACAACGCACACACCGGCCTCGCTGGTGGGCTTCACCGGCGGCCCTATTTTCGCAGGTCAGGTGGCGAATGACACCGTGCCTACACTTTTCTACTTTGGAATCCAAGGCAGCATCACTGCCCCTGTGCCCGATGCGGGTTCGACTTTGGGCCTGCTCTCTCTGTCCGTAGTAGCTTTATTGGGCGCAACTCGCCTCCGGTTTCCTTTTCAACTCGCCGCCTAACGAGAATTAGATTGCAGCTTGCAGTCTATTTCCGGCTCCATACAGGGGAACATCCGGTAAAAGGCTGCGCGATGGCAAGCCATGGTTTCAGCCCGGTCGTGTTTCAACCGCGCCGAGTCGTCCCGAAGCGTTCGTCGAGTCTGCGTTGCAATTCGGCGATCACCGAAGAAATAAAACCCTCCGAACCCAGTCACGATTCGAAAATTGATTTGGCAACCGTTGTCGCATCGCGCGGCACCTTTGGGCGAATGGTCGGCGCTGTGGTTTGCGAATTGAGTAATTGGGCAACAACGCCGCGCTAGTCTGGCGGGGCGCGATTTCGCATTAAAACCCTTCCCTTGCTGCGTCCAGATTGGTAAACCGTTGCGGTATGAACCCCCAGATTATAGTCGTTACCTTTGTCTTAAATCTCCTCGCTGTTTTCTCGGCCTTCGGGAAATCAACCGTGCGCGATGCTGGGATCGAACCAGCGACCCCTTGCGTGTGAAGCAAGTGCTCTACCACTGAGCTAATCGCGCCTGTGGAGACAGAAATTAGAAGATAGAAATTGAAAATTACAAGGCCGACGACATCGGCAAAGATAAATTTCTGAGCGGTCGCCGCGGCGACAAGTCGCAGGTTCGAACCCTGCACTGCGCAAATGCCCACTTATAATTAAGCCGTCGCTAATCGAACACACGGTTACAGACTGTACAAATCCAACGCGTCTTGCCCACATAACGGCTTCCGTCCAGAAGCTCGGATAACTGGTGATGCTCGTCGTAACAGCGGGGGCAAAACGGGCCGGCTCGCTCGTTCCCCTCTAATCGCCAGTAAACGCCATCTGAAAATTCCAGGCTCGCCCGGGCACTTTTTTCCCTGCTCAGCTTCTTAATCTCTTCGCGGAGGGCCAGATTCTCTTCTTGCAGGTCGAGCGCCGCTTCGCGGAGTTTCAAAATCTGCTTCTCTGCTTTCTCGGTCTCACCTTTTTTCAAGAATTTGGCAATTTCCGAAAATGAAGGCAGTAGGGCCATGTAGGCGGTTCAGATGGGTTTCGTAATCAAATCCAACTTCTAATTTAGAATCGTCCGGAACCAGATCGGAGGCCGCATGGGTCACGTGATCCAGCAGTATTAGACCAAGAAAGAGGCCAAATGTTCCGCGCGAAAGCGAATGACGTCCAATTAAGTGTCAGTATCCTGGGAACGGATGTCGGACGATGAATGACACACCAACCGGACGGTGTCGCTCACGACGCCTGAATTTTGTTACTTCTCTACAACAAATCCAACTGTTCACTCGGTCTCCGGAAAGCCGCCGTCGAAAGTTTCGGACGTTCACCGAGACCGGCGCGGCGGCAACTCACATCGAACATTGTTGCGATCTGTTCGGCAAAAATGCCTTCGCCAGTTTGGCGTTTGCGCCATCGCGAATCGTAAAGTTTTTCTCCACCGCGAGTTGCCCGCACTCTCTCGAGCACTTTGGTTTTCCTCTCCGGGAAATGTTCATCGAGCCAATGCTCGAACAATGGCGCGACTGCCCACGGCAAACGCAGCAGCACATGGCCGGCAAATTGGGCGCCGGCTTTTGCGCAGGCGGCAACGAGCGCCGGAATTTCATGATCGTTAATTCCGGGAATAACCGGCGCGACCATGACACCGACGGGAATTTTTGCTGCGCGCAATTGCGCGACTGCGTCCAGCCGCGCCGCGGGCGCGGATGTTCGCGGCTCGAGTATGCGCTGGAGTTTCGGATCTAAACTCGTCACCGAAAGATTGACGACCACGGCGTTGTGTCGCGCCAGCTCCGACAAAATGTCGATGTCCCGTGTTACGAGTCTGTTCTTCGTGAGAATGCCGACCGGATTCCTGAATTTCGCGATGACCTCCAGACAACTTCGAGTGATACGGAGCTTGCGTTCGACCGGCTGATAACAATCGGTCACTCCGCTCATCATCAGCAACTGCGGTTTCCATTTCGGCGACGACAACTCGGCTTCGAGCAATCGCGGCGCGTCCGGTTTCACCATGATGCGTGACTCGAAATCGAGACCGGCCGAAAATCCGAGATACTCGTGGGTTGGGCGCGCGAAACAGTAAATGCATCCGTGCTCACAACCGCGATAAGGGTTGATGCTGGTTTCGAAGCCGACATCGGGACTTTGATTTCGCGCGATGATCGTTTTCGTTCCGTCCCGAAAATATTGCGTCGCGCGCCGCGGCTTCTCCCTTGGCACGCCGGAGCCTGGCGAAGGCGGCTCTTCTTCAGGATCGGCATCGACAACATCGATATCGGTGAGATCGACATGCAACTTTTCGAATCGATTGGCCGGACTCCAGGAAGCGCCTCGGCCGGTAATAGGCACACGGCTCTGCGGCGTTTCCTTAATTATGGGACGAAATTTCTTCTTGTCGCCGTCTGGCATCGGATAAGTTCACATGAACATATCTACCTGTCGAGCCAAGATTCTTCTGTAGCGACGGTCTATGACCGTCGCACTAATTGGAATCGGCGCCCGCAGAGCGCCGCTCCAGTTCCTGGCGCTTGATCAAGAGCAGTGCGATGGCACAATTCTCGCGACCGAACTTTTTCCTGGAGGGGTGGCAGAGCGGTTGAATGCGCCGGTCTTGAAAACCGGAAGGCCGAAAGGCCTCGTGAGTTCGAATCTCACCCCCTCCGCCAGCTTCCATCGCACTCCTTGTCGCGGTGAGCAAATGAAGATTCGAACGCAGTTCGATTGGCGGGACGCGACAGCGCAGGGTTACGAGCGGAGCTCTATCTCCAAAGCCAAAGCGCAGCTTTGGATAATCTCACCCCCTCCGCGCTTCTTCCATCGCGCTTCCTTTAAATTGAGCTCACCAGTTCTTGACGCGTGAGCAAATGAAGATTCGAACGCAGTTCGATTGGCGGGACGCGACAGCGCAGGGTTACGAGCGGAGCTCTATCTCCAAAGCCAAAGCGCAGCTTTGGATAACCTCACCCCCTCCGCGCTTCTAATTTTCGATTTTCGACTGCCGATTTTCGATTTTGGGGAGGATAAATCGCCAAACCAGAACCGCGGAAACAATTCCGAGAACGGCCGCACAGACAACGTCGGATAGGTAATGTGCGCCGATATAGATCCGAGCGAAGCCGACTAGCACTGGGATCGGCAGACAAGCAATCCCGATTCGGCGCCTGGCCAGAAGGAGCATGCCAAAGAATGCGCTCGAAGCGGCGACGTGACCCGACGGGAAAGAATGATACTTGGAACCCCTCAATCGCGGGCCATTCCAGACGTGTTCCGTTTTCACGGACGGCCGTGCGCGACCGGTGGAAATCTTGATCGCGCGTCCGGCCAATCCGGCGATCGCGAGCGCGATTAACATCGCCACGAAAATTCGCGTCCATTTTTTATTTCCACACCACCAAGCAAAAGCGGCCAGGATTAGCCCTAGCGCGAAATGTTCCGGCCAATCGCCGAACCGACTGACGTTTTCCATAAAGCCGCGCACAGTTCGGTCCTGATGCCGAGCGATGAACTCACGCACGAAGTCGTCAAAATAAAACGAGATCGCAATGATAATTGCGGCAATCAGAGTGCTGATCAGCCAGTAAAAAACATTGGTGCGCTTCACAAATAAGTTCCCGTCAGCGATTCCAGTTCTTACTCTTGCTCATGCTCTTGCTCCTAATCGACACCGAGCGAGCATGAGCAGGAGTAGGAGCATGAGCAGGATAAACTCGAGCAAAGGGCAATACGCGATCTTATTTTTTGGCTGCGTCATTTTCCACATGATCGGAACCTGGAGCGTTCCGCTTGTCGATCGCGACGAGCCGCGTTTTGCCGAAGCGTCGCGCGAAATGATTGAGCGCGGCGATTACATTGTTCCGCATTTCAATAATCAACTGCGCCTCGATAAACCCCCCCTCGCCTATTGGGCGCAGGTTGCGAGCTACAGAATTTTCGGAGAAAACGATTTCGCCGCTCGTTTTCCATCGGCCGTAGCCGCGGCGCTGGTCGCATTGTCGATCTTGGCTTGGGGTTCACGTCTTGGCGGAGGACGCGTTGGCTGGTGGGCAGCGATCATTTTTACTCTGTCGCTGCAAACTTTTATCCACGCTAAAGCGGCCGTAGCGGACATGTGGCTGGTCTTGTTTATGACGACGGCGCATTGGGCCGGCTACGAATTGCTTTTCGCAAACAGCAAACGCCCAACGCCCAACGCCCAACGCCCAATATCGAACTCAGAAGCGACTGATCAACAGTTCACCGTTTGGTGGCTGGCTTTTTATCTGTCGCTTGCGCTGGGATTTCTCGCGAAGGGACCGATCGCATGGGCACCACTCTTAACGCTCGCGGCGATGAAATTCTTTGTGCGCGATATCGAACTGGCGAAGCGCTTCAAGTTTCTGCGCGGCATTTTGCTGATGCTCGCCATCGTCGCGCTCTGGGGCATTCCCGCTTTGATTCAAACGCACGGCGAATTTTTCAAGATTGGAATCGGGAGGCACGTGATTGGCAGATCGTTCGGCGCGATGGAGGGCCATGGCTCGAATTCGTTAGACATTTATTTGCTCCTCCTGCCGTTTTATTTCGTCACCATCTTCGCCAGCTTCTTTCCCTGGTCGATCAAGCTCCCATCGTTGGGCAAAGAACTCTGGCGCAGTCGCGACAAGATCAACATCTACCTTTTCACGGGCGCAGGAATTATTTTCGTCATCTTCTCTCTCATCAAAACCAAGCTGCCGCACTACACCCTTCCAGCGTTTCCGTTGCTTTCACTTCTGCTCGCGCGGCACCTGGTCGATCGCCCACAATTTCTGAAACGATGCGCGGTCGCCGCGGCATCGATCTATCTCGTCATTGCTCTTTGCGTCGCGCCTACAGCCGCTCGATTTTTTCCAGCCGCACAGCTTTTTAAACAAACACGCGACCAGCTTCAGCCGGCAATGGAATTCGGCGCCGTGGATTTCCAGGAACCAAGTTTGGTTTGGTACTTTCGGTCGCGGATCAAAGGCTCGATGACGCCACTAAACGCAACGAGCGCTGCACAATTCATGGAAAAAGATGGAGCACGTTTTGTCATTCTGCCGACGCCGCTGGTTACAAAAATATTTCCGACTCCGCCTACAGCCTGGAAAAGTTTTTCTACTACCGGGCTCAACATCGCCAAAGGCAAAGAGGTCGATCTTACGCTTGTGTTGAAGCCGGAATAATTGTAGCCGCCTCGCTCTGTCGAGGCGTTCCCCCTCGCAGCTAAACACGGCGACAGAGCGCCGTGGCTACAAGCGCATGGGTTTGCAGTTTACGCTTCGTCTGTTAGGGATTGCCAAAACATGATCACGTTCCTCGACGGCAAACTCGTAAGCGCGCTGCCGACCCAGGCGACGGTCGACGTAAACGGCGTCGGCTACGAAGTTTTCATTCCGCTTTCGAGTTACGACAAACTTCCCGCCGTCGGCCAGTCCATCCGGATTCTCACGCATCTGGCCGTTCGCGAAGACGCGCATATTCTTTACGGGTTCATGACCGTGCCGGAGCGCGATTTGTTTCGTTTGCTCGTGAACAACGTGAGCGGGATCGGTCCGAAACTCGCGCTCGCCGTTTTAAGCGGAATGAGCGTGACCAATTTTAAAACTGCCGTCGTCAATTCCGACATCGCGGCGATTTCGAAGATCAGCGGGCTCGGGAAAAAAACCGCCGAGCGAATCGTTCTGGAATTGAAAGACAAACTCGGCGTCGCGGCTGCCTGGGAAGCGGCGGCGGCGGCGCACGCGCCGACGCCGGAACAGGAGCAGGCGAACGAAGCCGTCCTCGCGCTGATCGCGCTCGGTTACAAACAGGCCGACGCGCACAAAGCCGTTCGCGATCTGCAGACGCAAGGCGGAGCAAAATCGGCGGAAGAGCTGGTAAAACTTGCGCTCAAAAAGATGGCGTCGGGGCGGTAGGGACATCGCGCTGCGATGTCCGCGGACGGCGCAGCGCGCCGTCCCTACCAATATTCCGCGTTGGACGTTGAGCGCTGGACGTTGAACGTTTGCTCCTACCATGCTGGTGCAATCCGAAAAACTGACTGCGATTCGCGGCGCTTTTCCAAAAGAAGGCTTGTTCGCGGAAAAGGATTGGCTGCTTTCGCCCGACGCATTCCCGATCGAGCAAAAATTTCTAACCGAGCTCGAGCAACTCGGCCATCGGCTGTTCGTTTTTCAGCGCGCGTGCAATCAGCTTTACCAACTCAGCGTTAAAGGAAAACAGCCCGAGTGGGTCGCGCGTTATCTCGATGCCGGCAAGCCGAAGGAATTGATCGAGTTTTCACGACGCAAAGAAATCCGGGACGATCTGCCGCGGGTCATTCGGCCGGATCTGATTCTCACCGACAACGGTTACATCATCGCTGAGATCGACTCGGTCCCGGGTGGAATCGGATTAACCGCCTGGCTGAACCAGACGTATTCCGCGTTCGACAAAGAAATCATCGGCGGCGCTGAGGGAATGCTGGATGGGTTTCAAAGCGTCTTGCCGAATGGCGGCGACATCGTGATCTCTCAGGAAGCCGCGACCTATCGGCCGGAAATGGAATGGATCGCCGCGCGATTGGAGGGACGCGCTCAGTCGGGTCCAGGGACGCCACAGAGGCCGTCCCTCCAAAATGGAACTCACTGGCGCGTGGTCGCAGCCGAAAATTACGAACCACGAGACGGTCGCGCCGTTTACCGGTTCTTCGAGCTGTTCGATCTGCCGAACATCCCCAAGATCGACAATCTGCTGCGGGCGAACGCGGAGGGTCGCGTCACAATCACACCGCCGATCAAACCGTTCCTGGAAGAAAAGATGTGGTTCGCGTTGTTCTGGCTGAAACCGTTGCACGAATTTTGGCGTCGCGAGCTCGGCGAGAAATATTTCCTGAAGCTCCAGGAAGTGATCCCCTACTCGTGGATGCTTGATCCAACGCCTCTGCCGCAGCACGCAGTCATTCCGCGTCTCGAGATCCATGATTGGCGCAAAGCAGCCAGGTTCAGTCAGAAAGAGCGCGATCTTCTTTTGAAAGTGAGCGGTTTCTCGCCGCTCGGCTGGGGCAGTCGTGGAATTGCACTCGGATCCGATCTCGCTCACGCCGAATGGGAAAAAAGGATCGACAATGCGCTGGCTACTTTCGACTCGTCGCCGACGATCATGCAGCGTTTTCACAAAGGCCGTTTGGTCGAGCATCGCTACTGGGACAACGGAGGTGGATCGACCGCTCCGTCGGACGATGTCAACAAAAATGCGGCTTCGCCGCCTAATTTTGACATCGAGCAAGGGACTGCTCGATCCACCAATCTCAAAACGATGAAAGGCCGCGTTCGTCTTTGTCCGTATTATTTTGTGGAGAAGGATCGAGTGAAACTGCGCGGCGCTCTCGCCACCATCGTTCCCGCCGACAAGAAATTCGTGCACGGCATGCGCGACGCGATCCTGGTGCCTTCGCGAAAAGAAACCTAGTTGTTAGGCTCTGAGGTAGAGTTTCCTACTTTTTAATTCCTACTTCCTACTTTCTTTTCCGGGCCAGGAGTTTTCAGGTCAATAGCTATGGCATGGGCTTCGGAATCGCCGACATTCTCCACCGCGTGTGTTGTCGGCTCACGCCAAATAGTCTCTCCGGTGGCAGCAGCTCTCTCTCTTCAGTTCTGCCGTCTGGGTAACTAAACCTAAGTTTGGCGCCGCTCAGCACATACACGACGCCGGCCGGATGAGAATGCATCGGCTCTTTTTCCCCCGCTTTGAGGCGGTATTCCAGGACGCGCACTAGATCGTTTTCGAGCAGCACTTTGTAATACTGGGGCGATGTTCTTACTGGGTCTTATGCGTCTGCCGTTATGCATAGGACGGCCAGGAGTGATATTAGAATGGTGGTTTTCATGACGTGGTGGGTTAACGCTTAACGAGAACAAGCTGAGCTACGGCCGGCGACACCGCAATCTCTCACTAATAACGAATAACTAATAACCATTAACTCGCGCATCTGCGCGTCAGTTGGCTTCATCGGCTGGTTAGACGCTACGGCTTATCAAACAGGGGCGCTCCCGAAGTGAACCTGTTGTAATCGCTGCGCAAGTAATTGGCAGTGAAGAAGTCGTCGGCCTTGCTATCGCTGCTGCTCAACTTGAACGGCACAAATCGAAACAGATCGATCGCGCGAGTGAAGGCGGACGCATCTGCAGCTTTGAGGTCGAGCATGCGTTGCATTTCGTCTCGCACTTTCATCGTCTCAACCGTCTGGCGAAGGCCGTCGTCGTGGTGTCGATCCAATGTGAAAGTAAAGCTTTCGGTCAGCTTGGGCGCATCGGTAGCCGATGCCGTTTGCGCCTGCGCTACGCTTACGCCTCCGCATGCGATCCCGGCGCAAACTAGAGAGCGGCAAATAAGGGAGGTCAGCAACATCTAACGAGAAACAGATAAGCCACGGCTAGCGTTGAGCAACATTACGGCGGGAGTGCGTGAGCGCCAAGACGCGAATCGCACTAGGGAAGCCGGGCACCTGGATGAAATCCAGGGTGTTGTGGCAAACACGCTGGAGTAATATTGGAAGGGGCCAGCCAGCTCGCGAAAGCTTTCGGAGTTGGCTTCATCGGCTTCCATGAGAAGGCATTCAAGTTAAGAATGAAATTCATTTCATCGCTTTGTTAATAAGGTGGGGTGGCGGTTGGGATCGGGCTTCCATGCGGACTCGCGGGTCGGTCCATGTTTAGATCCAAGTTACCGCAAAATGGTGGAACGTTGCCATCTGGTTATCGAAGTCGGTAAGGTGCTTCCCT
>Ga0193750_1000053_pt1 | contig 47211 bp, 38 predicted proteins | sample L1c1metaG_FD_160569 | JGI IMG/M metagenome (GOLD analysis project Ga0193750, IMG submission 160569) | Soil microbial communities from a riparian zone of the East river system, Colorado, United States - L1c1 | ecosystem: Environmental > Terrestrial > Soil > Riparian zone | place: USA: East River... | reverse complement strand
CGGCTCCTCATACGACAACCGGTTCATCTCGGTCGTTACCATCGAGGGCCGAAAGATCGTGCAATGGCGGGACTATATGGACTCGCTGGCAGCCATGACTGCGCTTAGTCAGGTGCAGTAGCAATCGTTTGGGCTCCCGCGAGCTGCAAAGGATGAGGCACATCGTTAGCGGCGAGCCGAGCGGTGTTGGGCCAGCAAGTAAGCCCAATACCAGCCGAGTTCATATGACATATAGCAATCTTTCTTTTTGGGTGAGGGGAAAACGATTCTACGGTCAATTACAGCCTTTGCGGGCTTGCCCCTGGGGGAAGGCAAGAAATAGACTGCAACCTGAAATCTAATTCCCGTTAGGCGGCTAGTTGAAGGAAACGGAGGCGAGTTGCGCCCAATAAAGCTACCACGGACAGAGAGAGCAGGCCCAAAGTCGAGCCCGAATCAGGCACGGCGGGCGCTACAGCGTCGAGCGTGAAGTTCTGGTTCGCTCCAGTTCCCCACGTCCACTCGTAGATGCCGGGCGTAACGCCTAGGCTGCTGAAGGTCGCACTGTCATAGGTGGAGCTATCAGAAAGAGCAGTGCCGGAAACATAGCCTTGTGGCACGACAAGCAAACCCACACCAAACCCGACTTGGATGCCGACTAAGGAACCGGTGCCGCTGTTGGCGAACGTAATGCTCCCGGTCCCGAAACTGGTCGGTCCACTAACCCCCGTGTAATCGGAAATAACAGCAAAAGGCGTCGGCCCCGTCTGTATTGAGCCTATCACGCTCGGGTGCAGCTCGGGTGCAGCTCCGGCGCCGCTCGAAAATAAAGTCAGGCCGGTCAGGTCTAGGGCTCCGCTTCCGGTCGCGACGACGTTGGACCCGACTTGCTGCAACGTTACAATGTAACCGGCTTGAGCGGGCTGGCTGAGAATGAGGAGACTGGCGGTTGCTGCGCACAGCAGCGTGGTGAGCGAACGATTTAGTGAAGGGTTGGTTCTCATTGGGAGTCCTAATTTTTCCTTTTTTCTTATCAGGGATGATGCTCGAAAAACAGGCTGGCAGTTAGAGCGTTTTCGGCCGGAAATGTCAATTCTAATAATTACGATTTTCCCCGGAAGATTAAAGACCAAAGCCGGTGCCTCGTTTTTATCTGACATATAGCAAACTTTCTTTCCCGCGGTAGGGTTGGGCATGCCTTCTGATCCCAATGATTCGGATGAAGCGCTAGTTGCACAGATATCGGAGATCGCAAAAAGAGGTAAAGGTAGCGGTAGCGAAAATTTCCACGCCGGTAATCTGCTCGATGCTTTGGATCATTTTGCAAAACTTCTGTTCCGTCTGAGTCGTAATGCAGAAAAGCAGTCGAAGCGGATTGTTGGTTTGACGTGGGCATTGCTGTTATTTACGGCGGCGTTGTTTATTGCTCAATGGGTTGAAAGAAATTCGAATGATGATTCTCGGTATGAAATCCGCACGTATTCCGGCTATCCGACGCGAATAGATAAGAAAACAGGAGAAGCCGTGATTTTGCGTCCGCGTCGGAGCTCTGATTTTTCGAATATGCCGACAAGTAGTCCAACCTGGTCGGGCAAGCCTTGGGAAGCGACGCCCCCGCACTAAATGTGTTAAGCACGATTAAGGCCTCTGCGGCCTAAGCAGCGGCTGCCGCGAAGTCTGCGGAGCGGCAGCATTGCAAGCCGCCAACGGACAGCGCTGCTAAAGCGCTGTTCCCTCCGAGTCAGGGTAGCGAAGCGAAGGGGCTGACGGCGAAGCCCCTCTTTGTTCGAGCGCCATCTGCGCTGTGGCGCGAGTATTTCGAAAATATTCTTGCACAAGACTTGACGATATCTTAGATATCTGTTATATTATATGTTAGATCATGGGGAAAGAGAAAAACAAATTCAGTGTTGCGATATGCGAAGGAACAGCGCACCGCGTTGGGGCCTCTTCTCCCCAGAACGCTGGCTCATTTAGCGAACCCGAAAGCAGTGTTACAAGCTGCCGTGTAGGGCACTTTGAGTTGGCACTAAAGCCCCGGCGCGGTCCTTCTTTTATCGCATGAATGGGGAAGGGGACGACGACCCGTTCGGGCCTGATTCGAACACGCCAAACAAGCGGATTTTCTGTCTGCATTGTAATGGCTCGTTTCGTATGTCGGAAATGGTCTACGAATCGCGTTTCGGCGGGCCACAGCTGTGGCGTTGTCCAAATCCGGAATGCAACGGCGCTGGACTCGAATACGATTTGTATACAGAGCCTTGGTGGATTGAAGATCCAACAAAGCAGCGAAAAGGCGGGCAGACACTGAGGTAGACTTATGCCCGCAAATGTCGATCAAGTGCCGTGTTGGTATCGGGACAAACCGATTACAGCTGATGAGTGGAAGATTCTTTTGTTGGTCGATTATTGGCAATTTTTCATCAGCCCGACTTTTGCTGAGTTAGGAACAAAGTCGGGGCGAATTCAGCGATTGAACAACTGGCTTCGTTGGGTCGCTTCCAAAGGCAATATGAGCAGACGTTATCTGATTTATGTCGTCCGATGGGAACGGGGCGAGATTGGCGGTCGGCCACGCTGCCACTTGTTCCTGGGTGGGATGAGGGACGTTACGAATTTTGTGTCAATGTCGTTTAGGTTGCAGCATGACTGGCGAACGAAACACGGTCATTGCGATGTGCGGCCGTTTGATCGCGGACATTTGATGCGTGGTGCAAACTACGTCGGCGGCGAAGTGCCGGATTGGAAGAAACAAGATTTGGATTGGGAAAAAAATCGCTACGAGATCGGGAAATTCGGGATCGCGGGCGATTACAATGTGCATTTCTCGAAGCATGCCGAGGAATTGCTACAACAGATGCGTGGGGTAGACGCCGCATGAGGAAAGCGGTCTACGATCAATAACGCGTAGATTAGGCTTGGTGTCTGCAAGGGGCCCCGCGCGAAGCGCGGGCAGCTTGTAGAGAACTATTCCCAAATTCCAACGATTTTCCGCTCTGTGATGTTTACATCACGTGCCCGTTCCAACGGCAATCTCTTTCGCATTCGAATCGTGCGCTTCTTCGGTTTGACCATTTGACGGGCCTCGGTCTCTGAAAAGCGATTTTCGAGCAACCGTAAATAACGCCGCTCGCGTGCATCTCGGTCATTCATCAATGCGGAACCGAACGTTTGCCGGTTAGTAGATCAGCGGGCTTGATACGTTTGCGGGCCTTTTTTTCCGCTTTCGCAGCTTTACGTGCAAAAGCTCGTTGGCCGTCGCGATGTAAAGCCAGCAGATACCGCAAATTCTGTTCAAGCCGCCAGCAGCGATCGATTACCGAGTTTATATGACTGGCGTTGTTGAGCTGGACGGGCACTCGAAGAACGTCCTGTCTGACTTTTGCTAGTTCTTCTAAAAGCCACTCTGAATCAGCCAGCCAGGGCGTAGGCAGATTTTCCGGCTTAACCGATTCGGGCTGAGACTCTTCGACCATAGAAATCAATCGTAAAACATGTGTCAAGCGAAAACGGTCTTGTCATGTAACATGACAGCGTAATGTAACATTACGATTTTATATGACATATATTGTCTGATGTCATGAATACGGTATGCCTGACGTGCGTGGGCCCTGGGGATATTCCCTTGAAAAAGGCTCCTGTGCCGAATTCGACGCCGGGAGACGCTCGGAGAGCCGAAATTTTCTTTCCAGCCGCACAATGTTTGCTAGTCGAGGATTTGTTTCCTGATTTTCGCGAGCGATTTTTGCTAAGTCACTGTTATTAAGTCATGACCGGCGGTTCTTACGTGCGGTCGATGCAAACCCTGGTTGCATCGACAACAGTCTGAATTTCGCCGCTCACCTTGACGGAAGTGCGACAACTGCTAGCCTCTCAACGAAAATCTGCCTGCCATGGTGTTTAACTGCCTGCGATTCGCTGTCGTCCTTTTCATTTCACTCTTCGCCGTAAGCTCATTGCGCTCACAGGAGGCTGTGGATACGGAGAGATCTCCAACGCCGGCGCCGGAGTCGACTCCGGAGAAGAGTACTAAAAGTACTTCTGAAAAACCGACCCGGAGCGTCGAAGAAACGATGAGGCCGGAGGAATTTAAGGCCGCAGGTTTAGATAAATTGAGCGAGGACGAGCTGCAGCATTTGGATGCGTGGCTCCAGGGTTATCGCCAAAGCACCCAGAAGAAAGCGGCCGAGCAAGCGCAGGCCAAGGCCAGCGAGGAGATCAAGAAAGCCACCGTAAAAGCCACCGAAGAAGCGAATCAAAGCGCCAGAACCAAACTCGACTCACTCGTTAGTCGAGTCGACGGCAACATTGACGGCGTCAAGGGCCACACCGTGATCAGACTTGAAGATGGCAGCGTTTGGAAACAAGTGAATGTTGACGATCATTATCGCGCCCAGATTGCCGATCATCCAGTGGCGGTCGTGCTTCACACAACTTTTGGTTACAAGATGCGGATCGAAGGAATGCCCGAGTTCTATGTCGATCCTGTCGTAAAGCCTTAGTCGCTTCCGATTTCATCCAAGCGGGCGTATCGCCGCCGCGGCGGCAGCGAACGCAGCCAGCCCGAACTCCGCGTGAGTCAGTTGGGCGGCGCGGTCGACGTCAGCTTCATCAATCACGACCGCAATCTTAATTTCTGAAGTCGAGATCAGTTGAATGTTGATGCCGGCTTTGCCGAGACAATCGAAGAGCCGCGCGGCCACGCCGGAATGTGATCGCATACCAATTCCCACCACGCTTAACTTGGCTACGCCCTTTTTGGCGATGAGACCGGCGGCTTTAACTTCTTTCACGACCGGCTCCAGCAATTTTCTGGCTGCATCCAAATCGTTCTCGTGAATCGTGAACGAAAGATCGGTTGTCCCGTACTCGGAAACGCTCTGCACGATCATGTCGACAACGATATTGGCGGCCGAAATCGTGGAGAAAATCCGGCCGGCGACGCCGGGCTCGTCGCGCACGTCGTCCACTGTCAGCTTCGCCTGATTGCGATCGATACTGACACCGCGGACAACGACATCTTCCATGTTCGCGGTTTCTTCTCTCGCGAGTGTTCCAACGTCGGGCTTCAGGCTCGAGCGCACTTCAAATTCGACGCCGAATTTTTTTGCGAACTCAACCGCGCGGGACTGCATCACTTTTGAACCAGCACCTGCCATCTCGAGCAATTCGTCGTAGGCGATCTCATCGAGTTTGTTTGCGTCGGTCACCACGCGGGGATCGCAGGTAAAAACACCATCGACATCGGTGAAGATCTGACATGCATCCGCATTGAGCGCTCCCGCCAGCGCGATCGCGGTCAAATCCGAACCGCCACGCCCCAGCGTCGTCGTTTCGCCCTCGGCGCTTTGACCCTGGAATCCGGCGACGATGACAATGTAATCGTCCGCCAATAGCTCCTGGATTTGTTTTGGGCTGATGTTCGCGATCCGCGCCTTGGTGTGAATCCGGTCGGTGAGAATACCCGCTTCCGCGCCGGTCAACGAAATCGCTCTGGCGCCGAGCGAGTTCACCGCCATGGCGATCAGCGCGCTGGCCGCGTTTTCTCCGGTCGCAAGCAGAACATCCAGTTCGCGTTTGTCCGGGTCCGGCGACATTTCATGCGCGAGCTTGATTAGTTCGTCGGTCACACCGGCCATCGCCGAAATGATCGCCACTACTCGACAATCCTCGCGTTGAGTTTCAACAATTCGCCTGGCCACATTCCGGATGCGTTCCGCATTCCCAACCGAAGTGCCGCCATACTTTTGAACGATTAGTCGCATGACAAACGGCGCGACTCTAAACTAAAATCCGATCGCGCGCCGCACATTGTCGATCTTGGCCGGGATTGGTTCAAGGTTGCCAAATCTATTCTGAATGACGTCAGGATCTTTCAAACCGTGACCGGTCACGGTGCAAACAATTCGGCGACCTTCAGGAATTTTTTGCGACCACTTGAATAATCCTGCGATCGGCGCGGCACTCGCCGGTTCGACAAAAATTCCTTCATTGGCCGCGAGCCAGGTTTGCGCCGCCAGAATTTCTTCGTCAGTCACAACGTCGACATCTCCCTTCGACTGATCGAGCGCAGCGCGTGCTTGTTTCCAACTCGCCGGATTGCCGATGCGGATCGCAGACGCGATCGTCTCCGGGTTGGCGACAATTTTATCATGGAAAATCGGCGCCGCTCCAGCGGCCTGAAAACCAATCATCGCAGGAAGTTTTGTCGATTTTCCGCACGCCTTGTATTCTTGATAACCGAACCAATAGGCGGTGATGTTTCCGGCATTGCCGACTGGCAGGAGATGAAAATCAGGCGCGTCGCCGAGCTCATCGACAATCTCAAAAGCTGCTGTTTTTTGACCGGCGATGCGATCGGGGTTGATCGAATTCACGATTACGAAGTCCTTTTGGTCGCCGAGTTCGCGCACAATTCGGAGAGCGTCATCAAAGTTGCCGTCGATCGCAACGATCTTCGCGCCGTGCGCGAACGCCTGAATTAGTTTGCCGGTGGCAATTTTTCCTGCGGGCAACACGACCGCGCAGGCAATGCCTGCTCGCGCCGCGTAGGCTGTCGCCGACGCCGAGGTGTTTCCGGTCGAGGCGCAAATCAGTGCGCGCGCGCCGCTATCAATTGCCCGGGACACGGCCACGGTCATACCCCGGTCCTTGAATGATCCAGTGGGATTGACTCCTTCGTTCTTGATGAACACCTCGCAGCCGCGCCCGACGCGCGTGCTCAACTTCGGCGAGAACACCAGCGGCGTGTTCCCCTCGCCCAGAGAGATCACGGCATTGCACGATGGAAGAAACTCGCGAAAACATTCGATTACTCCCCTGCCCCGGTTCATTGCCACCTGTTCCATCGACAATCTTTTATTCGAAATCAATTCGGGCGATTGTCGAGCCGCAACTGCAGTTGTAAGGTCGACATCGTATGCCGGAGTTGAGCAAAAAAGATAAGCTGCGCCTTCTCACCATCATGCTCGAAAGCCGGCATGCCGATTTGCGCGAGCAAAATCTGAATCGCCAGGGCAAAGGACACTTCCACGTGTCAGGAATGGGACACGAAGCGCTGGCCGCCATTTCTGTCCAAATGGATCCGGAGGATTACATTGTTCCCTATTATCGCGATCGCGGCCTTGTGCTTGGCCGTGGGATGACGACGCAACAGCTCGCGCTTGAATATTTTGCCAAACGCAAAACCGGCAGCGGCGGACGCATGATGCCGTCGCACTACAGCGATCTCGAGCGGCACATTTGGAGCGTGCCGACACCGACCGGCTCGCAACTTCTTCCCGGTTGCGGAATGGCCTGGGGCATTCAATTGGACGGCAAAAAAAATGTCGTAGTCACAACGGTGGGCGATGCCGCCACCCGCCAGGGCGATCTCTTCGAGGCGGTTTGTTTCGCGAAAGAAAGAAAACTGCCGGTGCTATTTATCGTCGAAGACAACGCTTATGGCATCAGCAGTCCGACCCGCAAAATAAATCCGCTCGCGCTCGGCGTTCTCGAGCCGGACGAATGGCGGGAGTTAGCTGGGGAAGCTGTTCAAGAAATTTATAATGCCGCGGCCGATGCGCTCGAGAAAATGCGCGCCGGCGGCGGTCCACATTTTTGGTGGGTGAAAATGGAGCGGCTCTCCAGTCACACCAGTTCGGACGATCAGAGACTTTATCGAACTGCGGCTGAACTGGCCGAAATCGAGAAACGCGATCCGGTGAACCGCTGGAAAGATCAGTTGATCGCAGAGGCCGCGCTCACGGCCGAAGAGTTCGCCAAGATCGACAACGAAATCAAAGAGCGGATCCGCGCCGAGTACGCCGACGCTGAAAAAGCGGAAGATCCGTCGCCGAACGAGCTGGAAACAAACGTCGGCGGCGCACTGCCGAAGATCGACAAGGAGATCTTGCCGCCGGGCAAATATCGGATCGGCGACACGGTTAACAAGACGTTGCGTCTCGGGCTCGAGGAAGATCCGCGTCGGGTCATCTTCGGCGAAGACATCGAAGATCCAAAAGGCGGCGTGTTTCGGCTCACTCAAAAGCTTTCCACTGAATTTCCGAAACAGGTTTTCAATTCGCCGCTGGCCGAGTCGACAATTCTTGGGGTGGCCTGCGGTCTCGCCGCTTACGGCCGGCGACCGGTGTTCGAATTGCAGTTCATCGATTTCATTTATCCGGGATTCAATCAGCTGGTCACGAACATCTCGACTTTGCGCTGGCGATCTTTCGGGAATTGGAAATGTCCGGCCGTGATTTACGCGCCCTATGGCGCTTATCTTCCGGGCGGAAGTTTGTGGCACAGTCAGGCTAACGAATCCGTGTTTGCGCATTATCCGGGACTCAGCGTCGTCATTCCGAGCACGCCCGAAGACGCCGCCGGTCTGCTTTGGACGGCGATGCACGGCGAGGATCCGGTCCTTTTTCTAATTCCGAAACACATGTTTTGGGCGGAACGCGAATCCAGGGAACCGGTTCGCGCGGTGCCGTTCGGTCAGGCCCGCAAATTACGGGATGGTTCCGACGTCACGTTGGTCTCATGGGGCAATACCGTTGAGAAATCACTCGAAGCGCTCGCGAAGATCGATAGCGAAGTCAGCGTCGAGTTGTTCGATCTGCGTTCGATCATGCCGTGGGACAAGGAGGCAATCGCGGCCTCGGTTCACAAAACCGGTCGGCTCATCGTTGTCCAGGAGGACACCGAAAATTGCAGTGTCGGGCAGATGATAATCTCGCACGTCACCGCGCAGCCCGATCTCTGGAGCGAGATGGTCAGTCCGCCAGCTCTCGTTAGCAAAGCCAACGTCATGATTGGTTACAATCCCATTTACGAATACGCCGCGCTGCCGGATGTCGATCGAATCGTCGCCGCGATTCGGCGTTCTGTCTCGACAAAGCACGAACGTGCAAGCGTTGTAGCTGCCGCCGTCTCTGGCGGCAGAGGAAGTGAAGTTGCGTCGCGCGAAAAAGTCGCCTACAGACCCGAGAGCGTCGAAATGCCAAACGCAAACATCCAAAAAATTACCGTCCCCATCATGGGCGAAGGCATTCGCAACGCCAAAATCGTTTCGCTTTTGAAAAAACCCGGCGACCCGATCGCGCTGGATGACGATCTTTGCGAAGTCGAAACCGATAAGGCGGTCTATCCGATTCAATCTTCGTTCGCGGGAACAATGGGCGAATGGAAAACGAAAGTCGGCGACACCGTCGATATCGGCCAGGAATTGGGAACCATTCTGACAGGAGAATCCGCCGATGACGTTGTAGCTGCCGCTGTCTCAGCGGCAGATGGCAAAACTGTGGAGGCAGCCGTCTCGGCTGCGACATCAACTGACGGCAGGCGAGACGCCCGCCGCCACAGTCGAATCGAACCCGCGCTCTCGCCGACGATCACCCGCAAACTTTCGCGTGTGATTCCGGCGAATCTCCAGATCGACGCGCGTTGGGACTCCATTCGCAACGCGCGCGACGCGGCGAAGAAGAAAAACGGCAAAAACGCCCCCTCTCCTTCCGTCATGATCGCGTGGGCGGTGGTGCGGGCGATGGAAAAACATGCGCCGTTCCGCCGTCTGATTCTCGAAGACGAAAGCATCGTCGAAAATGAAAACTTCGATCTCGGTGTCGCGGTCGCGCTCGAAAACGATCGGCTCGCGACTGCGGTAATTGTCGATGCAAACAAAAAAGACTGGCCGGAGTTTGTGAAAATCTACGACGAAACGATCGCGGCAACTCGGAGCGGCCGGGTTGACGCAATGAACGCGCCGGTCGTTATCACCAGTCTCGGTGCTTTTGGCGTAAAGTCAGGCGCACCAATTGTGGTCCCGCCGTCAGTCGGCACGCTCTTTGTCGGCACCGCTCACCACGAAATCATTCCGAATGGAAAGAAGAACGAAACAGCGGAAGTAATTACTCTCTCGCTCACCTTCGACCATCGCGTCCTGAACGGCGCCGCCGCGGCCAGCTTTGTTCACGAAATCAAACAGCTCATCGAGAAATTTACAATTCCGACTCAATCTGAGGTCGCGAAAAAGTAAACGATTCTGCGACGTTGCTTGAGACGAGGGGAAAGGCTAGTCCTCGCGTAAAGGCTTCTTTTGGGCGAACGCGCGGAACGCGACCTCAAAGTCCGGATCGGAATCTTTATCACCGGAAGCTTGAGCCTTCTTTTCATATCGAATCGCGGCTTCGAAATCGCCGGATTCCGCGTATGTAAGCGCCAACACGCCGAGTGAACGCGCGCTTCTCCAATCATCGATCTCGCACGCCTCAGTTGCGTAGCGCATTGCTTCTTTTAAATCGCGTTGTGGTTCATCGGGGCACGTCGCAAGAAACCACGCGTATTCGCGATACGGCTCAGAAAAATTCCGTCCGGCGTACATCAAACCACGTTGAAACAACTCTGATGCTTTGACGTAGTCACGCGGCACACCCTTTCCAGTTGCGTAAAGATGGCCCAGATAGGCAAGTCCAGTCGGAAAACCTTGATCGGCTGCCTTTTGACACCACTCGACTGCTTTCGCGTAATCGCGGGGAACGCCTTTACCACGCCGATATAGGTCTCCGAGCTTTGCCTGAGCGACAGCATGCCAATCGCCCGCCGCTCCTTCGTACAAATCCGCGGCTTTAACATAATCCTGGGGCAAACCTCGTCCCTGCACGTACAGATCACCTAACAAAGTTTGCGCAACCACATGCCCGCTCTCCGCAGCTTTCAGTAGTAATTTCGCGGCTCTTGAATAGTCAGGCTTTACACCGTCTCCGGTCACGTACTGCCGGGCGAGAGCGATTTGAGCGGTTACACTGCCTTTAATCGCTGCTTGCTCGTTTAACTCGGCTGCTTTGTGCGCATCTTCAGGCAATCCGCGCGCTTCTTTGTAGATGAAAGCAAGATAGAATTGCGCATTAGGATTTCCAGTCTTCGCAGCTTTCTGAAACCACTCGGCTGCTTTGTCATAGTCCAAGCTGAAACCCTTGCAGCCCGCCAAGTATCGAACTCCGAGTTCTACTTGAGCATTGACGTCCCCGCGAGTTGCAGCTTTTTGCAGCGATGCGGCATCTAAACTTTCCACGGACTCCGAACGCACTGCTTCCCTCTTCGTTTTGCCGGGTGTTGGCTCTTCCGAAGTTGGCGAGCGCGATGGTGTCGCGTGAACGATTGCAGGAGGAACAGCAGTTGGTTGAGGCGGCACCGGTTTGCTAGGACTTTCCTCAATCCATCCACGCACGATATCAGTCGTTTGACTTATCATCGCCGTGCGCGTGAAACTCATTGGCGCGGCTCCCTTCGGCACCATGTCGAAGACGCTTACGATATCCTCAGCAGATCTCGCAAAGTTAATATTTTGATATCTGCCACCTGAATTTAGCGTGGCTATTCCTACAACTTTCGCTTCTTCATCGAGAACTGGTGATCCACTCGAACCGGGCGACACGGGCGCTGTAATCTGAATCCATGTGCCCTTGCCGTTTGGATCTTGTCGGTCCGCGGAAACAATTCCTTCGGATAACGTACCTTCGAGCGCGACCGGGCTTCCGATGACGGCAATTCGCGTCCCCGCTTCAGGTGCCCGCCCCCGATTGATCTCAAGGGAAGACACGTCGGTCGCGTTCGCCTGCAGCACAGCGATATCGAGTCGAGGAGATCCTGCTAAAATCCCCGTTATATCGAACACAGGTCCACTTTCAGTTTTTGCTTTTGCGCTGCTTACGCCATGAATGACGTGCCAATTGGTAATTAGTCGACCATCTGACGATGCAAAGAACCCAGAGCCAGTCTTAGTGACTTTGCCTGAAGCATCAAAGCCAAGAATCAAAACGACCGCAGGTCGAGCGCGTTTGGCGAGGGCGCGCAAATCAAGTTGCTCTGGCGAAGCCGAGGCAGCCACAATTTCCAGCATTAGAATTAGGGGAACGATTCGCCTCATCCGAAGTATGCGACTACAAGTAGCAAGATAGTTATCCACAAAATTTGACTATGAGCCAGCTTTTAACTGAGTCGATGCCACGGCACTGTCGCGTCCCATTAATTTTTCCTGCGCTCCGCAGACTCCGAGCGCCCGGTTGCTCAGGCCGTTTGGAATTCACTTACAAGGCTAGTAAATTCTGAGATATGAAAATTAAACCTTTAAAACCAGTGTTTTTTGCCGAAGCAGTTCATTTAGAAGGAGTCTTTCCTGGCCCCGGAATGCCAGCTGCCAATGCTCCGACGCCACAAGCGTCAATCGAAGATAATAGCGTTCATTATCCGGCCGGAATAGAACTCACCGTCGAAAAGGACGCTTCACGGCAAGTGACGGAATCGAACCCGGACGTGCACTGGTTTAAAAATGACGAACACCCCAGCGGTTTCCCAATCAACAAGAACGATTACGAAAAGATCAGCGACTAACCACAAAAGAGGAAGTTTGCTATATGTCATATCACTCGCGAACCCGTTGATTACATTCGCGCGCTATTTGACTAGCAATGTCTGATAAAGCGCTTTTGTTTTTTCTGCGATCTTGCTCCAACTGAAGTTTTCTTCGGCGCGCTTGCGGCCTGCTTTCCCAAATTTTTCGCGTTTTTTCGGATCTTTCATCAGCTGATTGATCCGCGCGGCGAGGTCGCGTGAAAACTTTTCGGGGTTGAGCGGGTCGAATGGACTCTCTTTCATTTGCTCGAGCGGAACCAGAAAACCAGTCTCGCCATCAACCACCACTTCCTTGATTCCGCCGACTGCGCTGGCGACAACCGCCGTTTCACAAGCCATCGCTTCGAGATTGATGATACCAAAAGGTTCGTAGATCGACGGACAGCAAAAGACCGCCGCGTGGGAATAGAGTTCGATCACAGCCGGGCGATCGAGCATCTCTTCGATCCAAAAAATTTTGCTTCGCTTTTTTTGGGCCGTCGCCACGGCTTCCTTCATTTCTTCGCCGATCTCAGGGGTGTCGGGCGCACCGGCGCAAAGCACGATTGGAAAATCGGGGTCCATGAAATGAATCGCGCGGACAAGATGAATGATTCCCTTTTGCCTGGTTATGCGTCCGACAAAGAGAAGACACGGCTCCATCGGATCGATTCCGTGTCGCTTGAGAGCTTCGGTTGAATCAACTTTTCGGTATTCGTCGGGATCGATGCCGTTGTGAATGACTTGCACACGCTTTGGATCGACATCGAACAGGCGCTCGATGTCGCTTTTGGTTTCGGCGGAGACCGCGATGATCGCGTCCGCCATTTCGAGCGCGGTCTTTTCGACCCACAGCGAAAAATCGTAGCCGCCGGCGAGTTGTTCGCGCTTCCACGGCCGCAACGGTTCGAGCGAGTGCGTCGTGATCACGAGCGGAATCCCGTAATTCAATTTCGCGACGATGCCGCCGAAATGACTGTACCAAGTGTGACAATGCACAATATCGGCATCGATGTTGGTGGTGTTGAAATCGATATCGCGGCGAAGCGCGCCGAAAACAGACTGTAATGGCTTTGGACAAGTGAAGCTGCTCGTGTCGAGCTCGAAGCCGGTGACTTTAAGCTGGCCCTCTTTGAGGTTTTGGTCGCCGAAGCAGCGCACATCGACATCGATCGTCTTCGCCAGCTCGCGCGAGAGATAACCAACGTGCACACCGGCGCCGCCGTAAATGTGCGGCGGATATTCGTTGGTGAGAAAGCAAACTTTCACGCGGGCAAATGGGCGTAATCGGGCTTAGCGGGAGGCGCGTGAAAGAAATGACGAATGACCCGCCTTCGCCTGACTACGGCGCGGCAGGCCAATGACGAATGACGAACGAATGACGAAGCCCAAAGTTCAAAGCGCGACCGGGAAATCCTTTTCTTCATTCGGATATTCGTTATTATTTCGACATTCGACATTCGTGCTTCGTCATTGCTTCTACTTCCCGGCGCGAAGTAACAAGACGGGAATATCTACCGCGTGACGCACTTTGTCCGCAGTGGCGCCGTGGATAATATCGCTGAGGAACCGGTGGCCATGCGTGCTCATTGCGATAAGATCGACGTCACGTGTCTCGGCCAGTTTGATAATTTCATCCGATGGTTCCCCAAGTGCGAGAACGGCGTCGCAGGAGAAACCTTCATCGCACAGTTCGCGCCTGCGTTTTTCCAAATAGCCGCGGTCGTGTTTCATCTCTTCGCTCTCGGCAAGCTTTAGTTGATCAAAATTTCGGGCTACCCACCCATCGGAAACGTGGAGGAGAAGCAACTTCGCCCCCATCATGCGGGCGAGCGGCTTGATGTGGGCCAGAATTGTTTCATCAGCGGGAGTGTTCTCCAGCGGAATCAGAATGTGGTGATACATGACGACGCGGATTATTACGCAGGAGGCGGCAGATGGAGAAACTGATAGAACCCTTTCAGGACTGCGTCAGGCATAAACGTGTCGAAGAGAAGTTTCACATTCAGCACAATGATGATCGCCGCAGTCGTCCAGCCAAGAATTTTCAACCAGAGCTTGTTCGCAAACTCACCCATCTTCGCCTTTTCATCGGTGAATCGAAGCAGCGGCCAGACAGCGAACCCGAGTTGCATCGACAACACAACCTGACTGGCGATGAGCAACTGGGTAGTTTTGCTTTCGCCAAAAATGCCAATGACCAGGACCGCGGGGATAATGGCGATGCCCCGCGTGATAAGCCGGCGCAGCCACGGGGTAATACGAATATTCAGGAAACCTTCCATCACCACCTGTCCCGCCAGCGTTCCGGTCAGAGTCGAGTTCTGGCCAGACGCGAGAAGCGCGATGGCAAAGAGCGCGCTGGCAAAACTGACGCCGAGGAGCGGGCTGAGCAGTTGATAGGCGTCCTGAATTGCCGCTACTTCCTGGTGGCCGGACCAATGGAAAACAGACGCGGCCAATATCAAGATGGCAGCGTTAATAAAGAGCGCGAACATGAGCGCGCCGGTCGAGTCGATGCTGGCATATTTGATCGCTTCGCGTTTACCTAGCGGTGTTTGCTCGAACTTGCGCGTCTGCACGATCGAAGAGTGCAGATAGAGGTTATGTGGCATAACGGTGGCGCCGATGATGCCGATGCTGACGTAAAGCATTTGCTGGTTCATGACGATATGCGGGCTGGGCACAAAACCGAGCACCACGCCCAAGAGATTTGGTTTGGAAAAGATCAGCTCGGCGCCGAAGCAACCTGCGATGGTCGCGATCAACGTGATCACCAACGCCTCGATATAACGAAAACCCTTTTGTTGAAGGTAAAGAACGGCTAGCACGTCTAGTGCGGTAATGCAGCAACCCCAAACGAGCGGAATCCCGAAAAGAAGTTGCAAGGCGATGGCCGAGCCGACGACTTCGGCCAGGTCGCACGCGGCAATGGCGATTTCGCAAAGAATCCAAAGAAACCAAACTGTCGGTGTTGAGTAATGATCGCGACAAGCTTGCGCCAGGTCGCGTCCTGTAGCCACACCGAGTTTGATGCACAAATGCTGCAGCAGGATCGCCATGAAGTTGGAGAGCATGACGACAAACAAAAGTTGGTAGCCAAACTTTGCCCCGCCCGCCAAATCGGTTGCCCAATTGCCGGGATCCATGTAGCCAACAGCGACAAGAAAACCGGGCCCGGAGAAAGCGAGCAGTTTTCTCCAGAATGAAGCCGTGGTTGGGACGACGATGCTGCGATGAACTTCGGCGAGTGAGACTTGTCCTGCTCGCCTGCGCCAGCCAACGTCCGGTTCCGTTACCAAAATGCGGTCAGGTTGACTCATGAATATGGCTGCGATTTTAGGTTAGCCTAATTTAGTTATCGGCTTTTATTATTATGTCAATAGCCAATCATTTATTTGGTTGACTATCTTGGCCCACGCTTTAAGATCAGGCGGTGCCAAGTAAAAAGTTTTCATCCGCGCTCGGCAGCTCTTCCACGGTCGAAGATTATCTCGAACGGATCCTCGAGCTCATCAATTCCAAGGGCTACGCCAGGGTCGTGGATATCGCCGCGGCTTTGGAGATTTCCCAGGCCAGCGTGACCAACATGGTGCAACGCCTCGATGCGGAAGGCTTGCTCAAATACGAAAAATATCGGGGTCTCGTCCTGACTGAAGCCGGCGAAAAACTCGCCCGCGGGATCGCGCATCGCCACAAACTGCTCACCGACTTCCTAAAGCTTCTCGGCCTGAGCGATCGCGTCATTTATCACGACGTCGAAGGAATGGAACATCACATCAGCTTGCCGACGCTGCGCGCGATCGAAGCGCTGACGCGACAATTACGGCGCCGTCCCGCCCTGCGAGCCCAATTGCAAGCCGCGACCGCCTAGGTATTAAACACTGACAATCGCAAGATCGACCACTGCGCCCGGCTGGCAACGAACGGTCAGATTGATCGGCCGGCAGCAGACGCTGCAATCTTCGATCAGCGATTGGTCCGATTCCGAAGTGTCGATTTGCAACGGAAAAACTTCGCCGCAATGCGGACAGGTGATTTCGGTTTCGACAATTAATTGCATGTTGTAGCTGCGTTTTATTTCCGTGTCATGTCGAGCGGAGTCGAGACATCTCTAGATATTTCCGAGAATATCGTCAGCTAAATCGATCCAACGCGGATTCATCCGTTCGATCAGATCGACTTTCTTAGTACGCGACCATCTCTTTAGCTGCTTTTCGCGCGCGATCGCCTCCTCAACTTCCGAAGAATGCTCGTGATAGACAAGTTTGTAACATCGATAATCACTGGTGAACCCAGGTACCTCCCCAGACCGATGCTCAGCGATTCGTCGCGATAAGTCGTTAGTCATCCCAATGTAGAGCACTGAGTCATGTTGATTTGTCATGCCGTATACCCAGAAATCGTAATCGCGTGCCATATACAGAAATAGTCAGAGATTCCTCCGCTTCGGTCGGAATGACAAAGAAAGCGTCGGCTACAGCGCCACGTCCGATTTGCTGATCGACGCGGCGATTTGCGCGTCCTTCAGCTTCTTAAAATGGAGCTGGCGAATGCGGCGACTATCGGCCTGGGTCACAGTCACGCAGTAGTTGTCGATCTTCACCTGCTCACCCTGTTTCGGCAGATGCCCAAGCAAGTGCGTGACGTAACCGCCGATTGTACTCACGTCCGGACTTTCCAATTCGAGTTTGAAGAGATCGTTTAGCTCATAGAGCCCGAGCGTGCCGTCCACCGTGAATTCGTCTGCGTTGATCTTTTTAAATTCTTCCTTGTCGGTATCGAACTCGTCCTGAATGTCGCCGACCAATTCCTCGAGCACATCTTCGAGCGTGACCATTCCCACGGTGCCGCCGTATTCGTCGACCACGATCGCCAGGTGGGCGTGCTTGCTCAGAAAAAGAGTCAGCAATTTCTCGAGCGCCATCATCTCCGGGACCGGAGCCAATTCGCGCTTGATCCGCATCAGGTCGGGATTCGGGTCGCGCATCATCGGAACCAGTTCCTTGATGTGAATGAGTCCCACCGTGTTATCGAGATTTTCGCGGCAGAGTGGGAAGCGCGTGTGCCGCGATTCGAGCGCCTTTTTCACGTTCGTCTCGAAATCGTCCTCGATATCTAGATAAACAACTTCGCCGCGCGGAGTCATGATATCGCGCACGACCCGCTCACGAAGATCGAGCACGTTGAGCACGAGTTTGCGGCCGAGCGGTGAAACCTCTTTCGATTTCTCGCTCTGCTCCAGGATCAGGCGCAATTCTTCTTCGCTATGCGCTAACTCCGTCCCGGGGATGGGTCGCATTCGCAGCACTCGCTGCAAAAGAAAGTTCGACGATCTGTGAAGCAGCCAGATCGCGGGTCTAAACAGAAAATAAAACGCACCGAGCGGACGCACCAGTCGCAGCGAAACCGCCAGCGGGTTCGCGATCGCGGTGTATTTCGGCGCCAGCTCGCCGAACACGATGTGCATGAACGTGATCCCGATAAACGCGAGCGTGACGCAAACCGAGGTGACAAACACGTGCGAGTGAATGTTGGTCAACGCAAAAAATGGCTCGAGCAGATGCGCGAGAAATTCTTCACCCAACCAGCCCAACGCCAGACTCGCTACGGTCACGCCGAGCTGCGTCGCCGAAAGGTAAGCGTCGAGGTGCGACCGAATATATTTCGCGAAACGCGCCCGCGGGTTCCCCTCCTCTGCCAGTTCGTCGAGCTGGCTCGCGCGCACTTTGATAACCGCGAACTCGCACGCGACAAAAAACCCATTCAACGCGACGAGCGCGGCGATCACCGCCAGTTTGCCAATGATGATGGCCGGCGAGTCCCATTGCGTCACCGGCGCATCTGCGAGCGGAAGCATTAACAAAAAGTTCATTTTTTGTAGCCACCGGCCTGTGGCCGGTTTGTGTGTCGGACGTCGCATAGTCCCGCCATGGCGGGATGGCTACGGCAATTCTACCAGCTGGACTTCGTCACGCCAGGGATCAAGCCCTGCGAGGCGAGCTCGCGAAACGTCAGTCGCGAGACTTTAAACCGGCGAATGAACGCGCGGCGGCGGCCGGTCACTTCGCAACGGTTCACCACTCGCGTCGGGCTGGCGTCGCGCGGGAGCTGCGTCAGACCGGCGTAATCCTTCTTCGCTTTGAGCTCGGCGCGGAGGGCGGCGTATTTCTTCACCGTCGCGCGCTTGCGGTCGTTGCGATTGATCCAGGATGTCTTTGCCATAAGGGAACGCGGAATCTAGTGGCGAACTCCCGGTTTTCAACTGCCTTTTTCCTTTTCCTGTAGGGGGACGCCGCTAGCGTCCCAATCTTCAAAGCCGGGAAGCTGACAGCTTCCCCTACAGTTTCATTCGGCAAGCGATACGCTTGTCCTACAATTCTACCGTTGAACCTTGGGCGTCGAACGTTGAACGTGTCGCCCTGTGATCCCGCTTTTCCGCAAAGACTTTCCATCCCCCAGGCAGGATCTCGCCCAAGCCCTGGACGATGCGCTGCACCGATTCGTCCAGAAACCTGGGCCGATTGTCGACCTTCGCTCGCGCGTGTTTCCGCTGATTGACGAAGTCCGGATCAATCTCAACGGCGCAAAATTCGATTCCCCTGCTCCACCACTGGCGAAAGTCGAAGGTGAGACCGCGCTCGCCTTTGAAACGGCTGCCGTGAACGTCAGCGGCCGGAACATTTCTGTTAGCGGCGTGCCGCTCAATTTGCGAATGGAAATACGCGACATCGTTTTCCACAAAGGGACCGACGCCAACGGCGACGCGGTGCTAGTTGTGCACAACGCGCGCGACGGCCAGCTCGTGTTATCGGCTGGTCAACTCGGCCTCGAAGAAGCAATTGCCCGAATCGGCGGAGCGAAAGCGCGATTGTGGGGAGTCGAGCTCGAACAAGTTCGCGTTGCGATGCGGGCGCGAAGCCGGCGCTCGATTGCGGCCGACATTCAGATCTGGGCCAAGAAATTTTTCACCCGCGCCAAGATCGACATCTACGTCCAGCTCGACATCACCAGCGAGTTCATCGTGAAAATTTCGCAGCTCAAATGCAAAGGCGACGGCAAACTCGCCTCGTTCGCGTGCGCAGCGCTTCAGCCATTGTTTGCTCGAACTATGGAGAAATCTTTTCCCCTCAAATCAATCCCGCTCGGCCAGATTCAACTTCGCGACATTCACATCGCCGTCGCCGACAGCGTCGAACTTACGATTGATTTCGGAAGCGAAGTTTGATTTCTGAAGGTGGATCGGCTTCTCCGAAGACGATGTTAATTTGACCGCCGCGCAGCGGCGCATTCTTAGCATCGCGCTTAGCATCGCGTTAGGACAACGCGATCCGCCAACCGTCGGCACGTCGATTGGTAGGGCGATTGACCTCAATCGATCCGAGCCGGATCGGCATAGCGGGCGGTTCGGTGACCGCCCCTAGCTATTCGTGCTATTGCCAAGCCAATCGGCGGAACGGAAATGCGCCGAGAATGATGAAGAGAATCTTCGGCACCCGCAGTTTGTCATTCCGACCGAAGTGGAGGAATCTCTAACTGTTTCTGCGCACTTAACGCTCTGCATTCAGAGAACAGTGAGAGATGTCTCCCCGCCGCGGCGGGGCTCGACATGACACGTAGTTCGGTCGGAATGACAGAAACAGCTATTGCCGCGCTAATCGCCGAAACAGAAACACGCCAAGCACGATGAAGAGGACGTTCGGCACCCAGATCAGAAGTTCCGGATGAACTTTCGGATTTCCGCGGAGGGTGTCGGCGATGATGACGAAAAGAAAATAAGCGACCGCGACGATCAATCCCATGGCGAAGCCGATCGAGGTTTCGCGGCGGTGCGCGGTCACGCCCAGCGGCACGCCGATGATCGCAAACGCAACGCAGGCGAATGGAAATGAGAAACGTTTGTTGATCTCGGTCCGGCTTTCGCTGCGCTCCCGCGTACTTTCGCTTTTCAACTGATCGAGCAATTGCTCGATCGACATCGCCGATCGGCTCGGACGTTTCTTCTCTTTTTCGTAAAGCTCGTCGAGACTGATCGGCAAGGTCCCTTCATTCATACTAATGCCGTCCTTAATCTTGCGCAGATCGGTCGGGTCCTTCTCATCGCGCTGTTGATAGCGCGCGTTGTAAAGATGCATCAGGATCCGTTTGTTATTGAGATCGGCCTCGAGCATGCCGGTGTGCGCAAACGTCACTCGTATCGGCATCGATTTCTGATCGAGCTCGAACACGGTGATGTTCTCGAGCTTGTTCCCTTCCTTTTTGCCGACGTAAATTTTCCGCCCGGGAAACTGGTCGATCACCTGGTCGCTGCCGAAGAGCGCCATCGGATCGCGCGTGGCCAGATCGAAAATAGTGCTTCGTAATTTTTTCTGAGTGGCTGGCGAGACCTGGACCGTGAGCCAGAGACAAATCGTCGTGCACACAATCGCAATGACGCCCAGCGAAACGGCCACGCGCGGGACGCTCACGCCGTTGGCGCGGAGTGCGATCAATTCGTTGTCGGCCGAGAGCCTACCGAACACGAGCAGGATCGCAGTGAGCAATCCCCAAGGAATGGTGAAGATGAGTGAGAACGGAAAAACGTAGGCGATGAACGCGAGTAAATATTCCACCGGCACATCGTGGTTCACCAGCAGCGGCAACAGTTTTCGGAAAATATTGCCTACCACAAGCACGAGACTCAGCACTGCGATCGCGAACAGCACGTTCACGAGCAACTCGCGACTGACGAACTTATCGATCAGCTTCATCGGCGATGAACGTTAGCACAAAATCACAACGACTCCTCACCCTCCCCTCTCCTCGGTCGAGGAGGAGAGGGATTCGCGATGGCGTCGCACCTTGGATAGCAAGGAGCAGCTTTTTCTTCTCTCCTCGCCCTTTTCCAAAGGGAGAGGACTAAGGTGAGGGATTTTGACGGACCCAGAATTTTGCTAACGTGAAGACAGTGCAAGACGACCATCTTTACGACGTTGCGATCATCGGCGGCGGTCCGGCCGGCAGCACGGCCGCGACGTTGCTCGCCAAAGCGGGACGGCGCGTCATCGTCTTTGAGCGTGAAAAGTTTCCGCGATTTCACATCGGCGAATCGCTCCTGCCTTTCAGCGTGCAAACATTCGATCGCCTTGGCGTCCGCGAAAAACTCGATGACGCATTCATGCCAAAGTTCGGCGGCGAGATCACGGCCGCGTGCGGAACGAAGGGCGTGAGGTTTTATTTCAAAGACGGCTTTCGTTCGCAGCGCGATCGCGCCTATCAGGTGACGCGCTCTGAATTCGATAAACTGCTACTCGACCATGCACGCGAGAATGGCGCGGAAGTCTGTGAGCAAACCGAAGTGACGAAGCTCGATTTCTCCGATGACGCGGTGAAGATCGACATCGAAACGGTCGATGGCGAAAGATCGACAATCGACGCGCGCTATCTGCTCGATTGCAGCGGACGGCAAACGATCCTCGGCAGTTTGTTCAATCTCAAAAAGACCTACGATCATCTGCGGAAGTTCTCCGTATTCGCGCACTACGAGAATGTTGAGCGGTTGTCGGGAAAGGATGCGACGCTCATTCGGATGGTGCGCGGACTCGATCGCTGGTTCTGGACGATCCCGCTGACCGAAACGCGCACCAGCGTCGGCGTGGTGATGGACACGGCGACTTTTCGGGCGACGAAACTCGCGCCGCAGGCCGCGCTCGAAAAGTTTATCGCCGAGCAACCGTTGATGGTCGAACGAATGAAAAACGCGACCCGCGTGTCACCGGTTTATTCGGCAGGCGATTTTTCCTATCGCAACACGCGCCTGGCCGGCGAACGTTGGCTGTTGGCCGGCGACGCCGCCGGTTTTATCGATCCAGTATTTAGCAGCGGCGTTTTTCTGGCGATCATGTCCGCGGAAAAGGCAGCGGACACGCTGGAAGAGGTTTTGCGCGACGAATCAAAGCGGTCTCGTTCGTTCAACAAATATTCGCGAACGGTGAACCGGATCATGGATATTTATCTCACATTTGTGAACTCGTGGTATCGGAATGGGAAGGAGTTTCTCGAAGTTTTCCTGAGTCCGAGTGACACGGTGCAAATCGCGGCCGCCGTCAACGCGGTCCTTGCCGGAAACGATGGCAAGAGTTTGGCGATCAAGTGGCGAATGTGGCTGTTTTATTTCTTCGTTTGGGTCCAACGCCATTTCCCGATCGTGCCGCGGTTAAGTCTGGTGCCGAAACAGATGGCATCTCCAAGTTCGGCCGATCCGATAGCCGCTGGCGTCTGAAGAATTAACCGCTACGAATCGACACGAATTTGTTCCGTGAGACCGTGCCCTAATCGACGTTCTGGTTGTCCTCTATCTCGGGCATTCGTGTTCATTCGTGTGAATTCGTGGTTGAACTCTATTCTAATGGCACTGTTGATTGTCGATCTTACCAGCTGCGCGACAACTTCTACGCATCAATTCGCCGAACTGAAGGCCGATTGGCAGACGCGCACTGGACAACTTCTTTACCGCAATCCGAAGGCGACGATGATCGGTGATGTCGTCGTTCGTTTTTCAAAATCTGGCGACTTTGAGCTGACGTTCTCGAAAGGTCCTGGCGTAAATCTTCTTTTTTTGCGGCAGGACGCCGGATTCGCTGAAGTGAAAGGTCCTCTCACCGGTCGTGGCTGGTCAGGTTCAGTTGACCGCGCGCCGCAACAATTGCGAGGCTGGCTGGAATTGCGCGACAAGATCGTTCACGTAAAAGATCGACATCTGGTGCAGCACGTTTCGGGATCGGAAACTTTTGTTTTCCGATTTTAACGCTCGCGACGACCCTCACCTCAATCCTCTCCCTAGCCAGGGAGAGGAAGACGCGAAGCGGCAGGTGAGGGTTGATGAAACCCGTTTGTACCTTTATCAGCAGGCTTCTCTGATTACAAAACAGCAAGGCTATGCGGATGAGTGATTTGATCGCGCGCGTTATGGCGCAACGGCGTCTACTCGCTTGGTTTGGCGTCGCCGCGTTCGCAACCGCCTGTCTCGCCATTCTGGTGACGCGAATCGAGCTCGACTCGGACGTGATCAACATGCTTCCGAAAGGTTTTGAATCTGTTCGCGGGCTGAAAATTTACGATCGCGACTTTGAACAAACGCGTGAGCTGACTTTCGCACTGCGATGTCAGCCTCAAGATGTCGACAAGCTGGAGGAATTCGCACCGACCTTTGCAGACAATTTGCGGAAACAAGCATGGTGCGAGCGGGTGCTGGCCGGTTCCCCGATGGAAACGCCGGATGGAATTCGCGATTTGCAATCGATCGCGGTTCCTCTGCTCCTGAACCTGGAACCAGCTGCATTCGAGCAGACGATGTCGATCTTGCAGCCGGAAAAAATTCGGGAACGTCTGCATCGTTTGCGCCAGGAGATCGAAGCCGGTTCGCCGCGACCGGAATTCGAGCTCGCGTTCGATCCACTAGGTATTATCGGTCCAGCGCTGAAGCCGTTCGCGGAAGCGAACGCGATCGAACAGGAACAACCGCTCACCTCGCCGGACGGCACGATGCGCATTTTTCTGGCCGTCACGAATCAACCATCGCTGAACGCATTCGAATGCCAGCGGTTGATGCGACAGGTAAACGCTTTTCGCGCGCGCGCGAGCGATGGCTGGGACGGCGGACCGCTGGACGTTCTCGTGACCGGACGCTCGGCTTACGTCGCCGAGATTTCTTTGAGCATGCGATACGACATCGTGGCGACGCTCGGCAGCTCGGTTCTGCTCGTCGGGTTCATTTTCTTCATCGGCTTTCGACGATGGTTGCCGCTGCTCGGCATGGGTTTTTCGCTTTTACTTTCGTGTCTGGTGGCGCTTGCAGCCGGGTTGTTAATCTTTGGCAGGCTCAGCATGGTGGCAGTCGGGTTCTGTGCCATTCTGGTCGGACTCGGTGTTGATTTCGCTATCTTAATCTTCGGTCGCTATCAACAGGCGCGCATTGATGGTGAGGAATATCAGCAGGCGATCGGCACTTCGGTGGCAAAACTCGGACGCGCGGTCTTTTTCGGCGCGCTCACCACCGCAGTCGGATTTCTCGCGCTGATCTTGAGCGGCTCGATGGGTTTCTCACAGCTTGGCGTCCTGATCGCAATCGGTATTTTTTTCGCCGGACTTTTCATGTGCACAATTTTGTTTTTGTTCGTGCGGCCGTGGCAGGTACCGCAGCGCCATGATTGGGTCTTCGAGATCGTGAAAAAATATGTGCGTTGGAGCGTGCAACGACCCGCGCCGATGATCATCGTCGCCGGCGGAATCCTGTTGACGCTGAGTGTGATTGGTTTTTCGCCGGTGCCGCCGTTGCATTTCGAAGCGAGCGCGCGATCGCTCGAGCCAAAGAACAGCCACGCCGGCCAGGCCTTGCAAGCGATCATGGAAAAAATGCCGACCCGCTGGGAGCCCGTCCTCGCAATCGTGCAGGCGCGCGATGGCCAGGAATTGCACGACGACTGGCAAAAGATTTCGGTGCACTGGGCCGATCTTCAGAAAGGGGGCAAAATCAAAGGTTTTTCGACGCCGGCAGCGCTTTGCCTTTCTCCGAAGTGGATGAAAAAAAATCGCGAACGCCTTCGAACAGTGAATCTTCCGACGACACGCCAGACTCTTGCAGAAACTTTGACGGCCGAAGGCTTCACCGCTGACTCGTTCGCGCCTGCGTTCAGATTGCTGGACGATCTGCAGGCGGTTGTCGATCCAAAGGAACCTTTACCGGATTGGCGAAAACAATTGCCGAAAGGAGCGGGTTGGTGGTTTTTGGTTGATCGCTATTTCGCAAAGAATCCATTGCTGACAACGGGCTTTGCGACCACGAACGAGCCGGTTACGACTCACGGACAAAGCGAAGAGTTGAGCCGCGAACTTCCGGTAGCCGGCGTGCCAATGATTCTCTCGGGATGGAGTTATGCGTTGGCGGATTTGCAGCCGTGGTCGCATCGGCAATTGCTCATCATCAGCGCCCTGATGGCGTTGTTCGACATCGGCTTGCTCGCCATTTTGTATCGCGACTTGCGGCTTTGGCTGATTCAAATCGTTACGCTCACATTTGGAATCGGTGCGATGATCGCGACGATGAAGCTGCTCAACCTTCACTTGAACCTGCTTAATGTGCTTTCGTTCCGGCTCGTCCTCGCGATCGGCGTTGATTACGGGATTTACGTCGTGCTGGTTTGGCAGAAAACGCGCGAGCTTGAACACGACGTCGCAGGAGTCATCAAACCGGTCATTCTCGCCGGGTTGACTGCAGTCAGCGGGTTCGGTTCGTTAGGCTGGGCGCGCAATCCGTCGTTGAGCGGACTCGGGATCGCTTGCGCAATCGGAATTTTCTGGAGCTTGCTCGCGACGATTTTCTTCGCCCTGCCGGCGATGGCAGCGGCCAAACCCAAAGTCTGGAGCGGGCGATGAAGGCCCCACAGCCGATATAAGATCGAGCAGTGAGACACTGGTCCTTAAACAGAGCGACAATGTTTACTATTCCGAAACTATCCCCTCTCCTGCTCGCCTTGATTTTTCTCGCGCCGATTGTCCGCGCTCAATCGCTGTCGGAAGCAGACGTAAAAAATCTTCTCGCCCGGGTCGCTGAGCGACGCGCGTCGGCACCGGATGTGCGGGCCGATTTTCAGGAACAGAAAACGATGCATCTCTTAAACAAACCGATCGTGAGCTTGGGAAAAATCTGGTTTCACGCGCCGAATAAATTCCGGCGCGAAGTCACGGGCAATTCACCGAGCGTCACGGTCAGCAACGGTCGCGACCTTTGGATTTATTATCCGAATTTCAAATCGGCCGAGCATTACTCGTTGGGCAAACGGTCGCCGGTCGATGCGGCCATTGCCGCCATCAACACCGCGCTGAACCTGGAGAACGTGGAGAAAATATTTCAAATCAGCGGAACGAAGATCGACAACGGCTACGCGTTGCAGCTGACTCCGCGCTCGCCTTCAATGAAACGAGTGTTTCAGAAGTTCGATCTCCGTTTAAACAGCGACCTGGTGGCCGAACGAACGGAAATGATCCAACCGAACGGCGATCAAATCTTCACCACCTATTCAAATCAAACGCGCGCGACGATTCCGGCCTCGACGTTCGAGTTCGCACCGCCGCCCGGGACGGCGATCAGCACTCCGCTGGGGCGTTAGTGGCCTTTGCCGCTGGTGGTCGTGGTTGAAGGTGGCGTTGCTTGAATTCGTTCGTACCGAATCGTTGTCGCTTGGGTGGACATGTCTTCGATCATCCAGGTCAAATGCGCAACGTCGTTCGCGTCGATGACCGAGTTGATGAAATCGCCCGCAAAACGATTGTCGCCGCTGCAACCCGACGCCGCGCAAATGGCGCCAGTATGGACGTTCGGTTCGATAACGCTAACAGTCCATGTCGGCGTTGGGCTATCGGCGTTGAATGATTCAGCCCACATCGTCGCCCACGTGGATGTTGTCATCGTGCTAGTGTCGCTGCCGTTGTCCGGCGTATAATAATAGATGACGCCGACGTGACCCGGACTGCCCGCAGCGACCCAGCTGAAAGTCGCCGTGCCTGTCGTTGTCCCTGGAATTGGAGCGAGTTTGCTCCAAGTCACACCTTCATTCGTCGAGCGAGCCAGGACAACTTGGACGCCGCCGGCGGGATTTGGTTCTTCCGATGCCACCCAAAGCTCGCCAGTTTTGCTGAGAGCTGCACTGGGCAGCGCGACGGGCAACTGAAGCCCAGTTGAACGAACCGCGGCGATGATCGAACCGGTTGAATTCGGCGCGTAAACATAAAGTTTCAGCTCGGGCACTTCCTGCGGCAGTGTGCCGAAAATTTTTGTGATCTGAAGAACGTTACTGCTTCCAGAAACTTGGAGCAGCGGTCCGGTCTGAGGCTCAAGCAGACCTGCGCCGATCGATGTCGCTGTCCAGGTCGATCCACGGTCCGTGCTGTGAAGGAACGCGGTCTCGTACAAACCTTCGTTGGTGGTTTCGTAATCGTCAGTCATCGTCGGCGCCAACGTCCACATCCGATCAGTTCCGCCGGGAACTACCGCCGGGTTACAATTCCAGGTGATTCCGCGATCGTCGCTGGTGCACACGGCAGTCGTACCGGCGTAGGGATAATCGAATGTGAAATAGAGCCGATTGCCCGGATCGACCGAGATCGAGCTGTCGGAATTCAGATTAATGCTCGACGCGTAGATTGGTCCCAACAGTTCTGTCCAGGTCGTTCCCGAATCGATCGAACTGTAAATATGTTGCAACGCGCTGATGTAAAGCGTGCCATCCGGCGCCGTGGCAATGAGCGGTTCGTTGCCATGAACTCCGACAGTCACCGGAGTTGGAGCGGGAGTCGGTGTCGGCGTTGGCGTGCTCTTCGGACCTTTCCCGCCGAACGCCAGGGCAGGAATCATCACGCAGGCAAGAAATACGGCGATAGTTTTCATGGTGCAGTCTGAATCGGGTTTGGAGAAAAATTGGCCGTATCGCCGGACGTAAAAATCGGCGGCCCGCCGGTCCCGATTTTCGCTCGACTTGGTTGGTCGCGGCGTGTTAACGAATCATCTCGTTCCCCCGAATGATCGCGAAATCTGTCTGGCTGATATTGTTTCTTTGCGCTTCGCGATTCTCGATCGCCAACTCAATCGATAACAACACCGCCGCTCCGAATCGCACCGCCGTCAAGTCGCGTATTCCGCGCGAAGCAGTCGCGTCGAAGGGGATCGCATCGATCGGCTATAGCAAGCGGCGGCACATTCTCGAGATCGAATTCGTAAATCGAGCGGTTTATCGCTACCTCGACGTGTCGCCGTCGGTTTACCGGGACTTGATCACCGCCGATTCCAAGGCGCGCTACTACGATATGAACATCAGAGGGAATTATCCGTCGGTTCGCGTTCGCCCGCGAGTGAAGCAGCAAGCACGTTGAAATTTTCCGCTCGTTGGCAGTGGGAGGAGCTGAGACACAAACTGGTTCTCACGCCGGAAGAGAAATGCGTCATTCTTTTTGTCGTGGCCGCCTTGTTGTTAGGTTTCGGCACAAAGTGTTACCGCGAGAGCCATCCGCGTCCGCCGGGGGACATCGACAAGAAATATCCGTGGCGAAAATCGGCGACTGTTCCGGCTTCAGCGACGCCTGAGCAAAAATGAAATCACGTCCACCGCAGCCCGACATCGACAGAAAGCCGGACTTCACCGCGGTAACGCACGCGTCTCGCGTCCTGCGAAAGTGTCCCGCTTTTGCAAATGTAGAAAACCACGAGAACTCTCAGGCCTGGTTCGCGCGAAAGCGTTTCATTAATTCGAGAATTTCGGCGCGAACGTCGAACAGCTCAATGCGAAACGTTTGCAATCGCCCTGCATCGACCAGGTTTTTTGCCGCTACCTTGTCTGAAGCGGCCACGCTTTTATGCAGATAACCGAGAGCGCGTTTCAACGCCGCCACGACAAAACCGCCATTATCCAACTCTTCGCGATAGCCGAGACTGTCCAACGCGCCGGCGATCTTTGCACCGGTGGTTTGAAATTGAAAAACCATCTCGGCAAGATCCGCATCACCATTTTCACCGAGCAATCCGCGGTCGTTGCAATAATGCCACATCGCGACCGCGCTTTTGGATGCGCGTTTCGTGAGCGGATGATGAATATGACCATCCTCATCCCGCACCCAATCGACGCCTTCAGTCAACGGATTTGGGACAAGCTCTGGAACTTCCATCGGTTCATCTGGCGGCAACGCGCCGCGTTCATCCGCTTCGAGTGCCTCCTCCAACCATGTCCAGCCCATTTCGCGTGCGACAATCTTCTCCTGATCTGGATGACCTTCGTATTTTTCCAGAAGCTCCATGTATTTGTCGGTGCGCGCATCCGACTCGCGCATGAATTTTTCGTAACCGAATTCATCAAGCGGCTTCTCGTCCTCGGGATCAAATTGCTCGCGCTTTTCGGCGAGCGCCTCATCCAGACGCTCGAGCCAATCACGCATTGCCTGATGCGCGGCGGCGATTTGTTCCTGCTCTTCATCGGGCGAAAGCGTCCAAGCCGGCGTCGAGACGTCGATCTTGTAATCGGTGCTCTCGACCACAACTCGACCATTGGCTTCGCTGAACCATTCGAGGTAAAAGCAATTCCCCATGTGCTCGGGAGGCGTCTCCCCTTTTTTCATCAGGTCGAGCGCTTCCTCGAGCGGCACATCGAAGACGCGAACTTTGCGCGAGGCCGTGATATCGCCAGGCACTCCGTCCTGTCGGGCCGCGAGCTCGACATTTTCTTCCTCGGATAACCTCGACTTCGGATTTTCGAATCTTACAAGACAACCGGCGACATCGCGCGAGCAGTTACCGGAAAGATCGAGGATTATCGGCTGCTCGCGACCATTAAGCCAAACACGGCCTTTGATGCGCCCACGGACACGATTGTCGATCTCGCCTCGTAGAATGCTCTCATGAATTCGCCAGGCCATAAGCGTCAGTCTTTCACGCTCTTCAGATATTTTGCCGGAATCGTGTGCTCGCCGCTCTCGTGCTGCCAATAAATTGACAAGATCCACCACCGCCGCCCGTCGTTGAAAAGCTGAATGCTATTGATCCCACGCATGAATGGCTGGGCATCGCTCGGATCGTGATGCGATTCATAAGTACTCCAGACATGCGCGATCTGGCCGAATTGTTCGATTCGTCGCGCGATTTCCTTTTCGTAGAAGCCCCTTTTCTCAAAAAGCGGCTCCACGCGCGCGATGTAGCCTTCGACATCCAAAACCTGCGGCGCAAGATCGACATCGTTCCTTCCGGCGTCGGCTGCCGTGGGAATCAAGCGCGCGCCAGAAATGAAAAGCGATCGCTCCCGTTCCCAATCCCGCTTCTTCCCGGCGGGTCCGGAAATCACGTCGTAGGCCGCGGCGATAATCGCATCGATCGACTCAACGTCATCGGGATTGGCCTGCATAAGATGCTAATAAATAGCGGCCTCCGGCCGCGTCGAACTAACATCGCCCGGCGGAGCGGCTGATCCACCTACGATCTCCAATACCTTGCGCGCTGCATTGTGACCGGGGATCCCGCTGACGGCGCCTCCCCGAAGCGCGCTCGAGCCACAAAGAAAAACATTTTCCCACTCAGTCTCAACTCCCCACCGGCCAACTTGTTCTTTTCTTGTCGCGAACGGCCAGGATGGCGAGTCCTGGAAAATGTTACCGTGATACATGCCTAACGAATTCTCAATATCGACCGGGCTCTTGCTTTCGATACAAAGGCTGCCGTCGCTCGCGATCGCGAGACAATCTTCCAGCGGTTCTTCCAGCCATTGATTCATGCTGGCGAGGAATTTTCGCTCCGCTTGTTTCCGCACCTTTTCGTTGTCTTTGGCGAACACCGAATACGGCGCGTCGAGTCCGAAAAGTGTGATCGTGTGAAAGCCTTTTTCGCGCAATTCTGGCGAAAGAACGCTCTCATCCGTTAGGGTGTGGCAATAGACTTCGCACGGCGTCTTTTCCGGCAACTGGCCTTTCGCCGCTTGTTCGTAGCTCGCATTCATCTGCTCGTAACCTTCGTCGCTGTGAAACGTCCCGCACCACGCCTGTTCTGGTGGGTATTTCCCTGCCTTTAATTTCGGAAGGCGGCGCAGGAGCATGTTGGTCTTAAAGACACTCCCCTCGTCTACTGCTTCGGGCTCATACGTTTTGCCCGAATATTTCGCGAGCACGTTGCGCCCGAAGTTTACCAACAGAAAGCGTGACTCTACCGTTTGCTTTTTTCCATCGATCTCGAACGCAACCGCGCGCGTTGTAAGATCGACATCTGTAAGATCGACATTCGTCAGCAATTCCGCTCGGCCGCTCCGCGCCGCGCGCTCCAATTCGCGCGCCACCGCGCCCATTCCGCCGACCGGCACTTTCCATTCACCGGTTTTGTTGCCGATAAGGTGATAAAGGAAACAGCGATTCTGGACGAGCGACGGATCGTGCGGGTGGGTGAAGATTCCGACTTTCGCGTCAGTGACCACAAGCCCGCGGACCAAATCATTCTGCAAATAACGTTCGAGCGCCCGCCCGAGCGGCTCTTCCGCCAAACTCCGCCATGCCTCCCGCGAAACGTCGTCAACTTCGAAACGCCGTTGCATTTCGTCTTTTGCAATCAGCGGGTCGAGCATTGAATCCCAAGTGTGTTCGGCGAACACGCGCGAGAGATGATAGAACCTTTTCATCTGCTCGAACTCGGTTTCGCTCCCGGTAAGATCGACAATCGACCGCCGGCTTGCTCCTTCGTCCAGGTTGCTAATAAGGAGGCCGTCGTGCTGCCCGCTCTTAATATAAGGAGTAAATGATCCAGTTGCCCGCCGCCGCAGCTCGAGCTTCAGCCCGAGGTCGCAAATGATCTTCTCCGGAAACAAGCTGACGAGGTAGGAATAGCGCGACAGCCGCGCGTCATAATCCGGGAACACATTCTGCGAGGTGGTCGCCCCGCCGATGTAATCGTTCTTCTCTAATAATAGGACGCTCAGCCCGGAACGCCCTAGATAACTGGCCGCCACCAGGCCATTATGGCCTGCTCCCAAGATAACGATGTCGTAGCGACTCTTAATCGTGCTCATGCTCGCATCACTGCTTCAGGTTGATCACGGTATTTACCTTCACATCGAACATCAAACTTCATAAATCAAAATCATGAGCAGGCTGCCGGAGATCCGAACGCGTTGTCTGATCGTCGGCGGCGGACCGGCCGGAATGATGGCGGGCTATTTGCTCGCCCGGGCCGGAGTGGACGTGGCGGTGTTAGAGAAACATGCCGATTTCTTTCGAGATTTTCGTGGCGACACCATTCATCCCTCAACCCTCGAATTAATGCACGAGCTTGGATTGCTCGATGAATTCCTCAAGCTACCGCATCAGGAATTCTCCCAGTTGAGGGGAATTTTTAATGGTCACGTCGCGGACATCGCCGATTTCTCACGTCTGCCGACCCACTGCAAATTCATTGCTTTCATGCCGCAGTGGGACTTTCTGAATTTCCTTTCCGGGCACGCGAAACGATTTCCCAGCTTCGCGCTTCACCTGCAGCACGAAGTTGTCGATCTCATCATTGAAGGCGATCGCGTCGTCGGCGTCCGCGTGAAGACGCCGCAAGACGAACGCGATTTCCGCGCCGACCTGGTCATTGGCGCAGACGGCCGTCACGCCATCACGCACACGCGCGCGGGTTTCGAAATTCAAGAGATCGGAGTCCCGATCGATGTTCTTTGGATGCACATTTCCAAACGGGACCGCGATCCTGAGCAATTATTCGGATTCTTCCGTCACGGCAAGCTGCTCGTCTTGATTGATCGGGAAAATTATTACCAGGCCGGCTTCGTTATTCCGAAGGGCGGCATCGAACTAGCCAAAGAGCGCGGACTCCCGGCTTTGCATGCCGAAATCGTCTCGCTCGCGCCTTTTCTGAAGGGTCGCATCAGCGAACTGGACGATTGGTCGAAAATCAAACTGCTTACCGTGCAAATCAATCGCCTGAAAAAATGGTGTCGTGAAGGTTTGCTTTGCATTGGCGACAGCGCGCACGCGATGTCCCCCGCGGGTGGTGTCGGCATCAATCTCGCGCTTCAAGACGCGGTCGCGACCGCGAATTTGCTCGCGGCGAAATTAAGAACCGGACCTGTCTCGGTCCCTGAGCTGGAGCAGATTCAACAACGGCGGGAATGGCCGACGCGCCTGATCCAGGCGATGCAGACGTTCGTTCATCGCAATGTCGTGACCGGGCGGGAGTCGAAAGCCGGAGACTCGCTTCCTATTCTGGTAAGGCTTTTGCAATGGTTTCCGACGCTGCGCTCGTTGCCGGCTCGTTTCATCGGCATCGGCCCGCGACCCGAACACATTCGCTCACCGGCAATCCCTGAGGATTGATTCCAGCGACTTTAAGATATCAAGGTCCGGACCGGACTACTCGTCCTCTGAAGAATCTTCGTACTCTCTTGGGACTCCTTCATTTTGCGGCCTCGACCGTGAATTTCACGGTCGTCATCAACTGACCATTTATGTAAATCTCGACGTGATATTGCCCGGCCGGCCAATCGTTCGTCGGTTTTGTGAAACTAATATCGCCATCGCTAGTGTCGCCGTCCAATGTCATCTTTCCCTCAGTGATTTTGCTATTCTCGGACGCGATATGACCGGCCTGGTCAGCGATCAAGACACCGCGAAACTTGTCGCCGGCTTTCGCTCCTTTGGTTTCGAAAATCACCCATATCTTCGGCGTATTAGCGGGCAACGTTGATCTCGGCGTGTCGCCGGCGCTGCTGGTGACGAACGCGTAGACCTTCATCTCGTCAGCATTGACGACGGCGATGCCGGCCAAAATCGCACTCATCAACAAAACAATTCCCTTTAGCTTTCGGTACCTGGAAGAGCCACGCATGCAACCGATGTATCAATTTTTTTGCGCAAGCGCAAACGATTCGGTCGAACAATAGCGTCCGCGTGTCGTGACTACGCCCGATGCTCCAAGTCCTTCAGCTCAGCTGACTGGACGCTCCCCTAGTCGCCCGAAGAATCTTCTTCTTCGCCGGCCCGTTTCTTTGATTTGGTCGCGGCCTTGATTGTGAATTTCACCTTGGTCGCCAACTCATCGTTCACGTAAATTTCCACACGATATTTGCCAACCGGCCAACCATTAGTCGGCTTTGAAAAATTAAAGTCTCCGTCGTCAGTGTCGCCTTCCATGTCGAGCTTTGTCTCGAGCACTTTCGTGTTCGGCAGCGCGACATCGCCGACATCTTCGGCGATCAGAACGCCACGAGCTTTGGCGCCGTCCTTTGCGCCTTTGGTTTTGAAGATCGCGTATAACATTGGCGTATCGGGGGTGAATGATGTTACCGCTTCATTCTCAGGACCTGTGGTCATGAACGCCTCTACTTTGACATCTCCTGCGTTGGCGGCGGCGGCATAGATCATCGGGGCCACGAGTAGTAGAAATATTTTCTTCATATTGGCGTGCCGAAGGTAGCAGGTCATCCGTCGAGTGCTATCGATTTCTAACTGGCGAAAAGAACTTCGTTCGCGCACTCGGGACGACAGAACTTCTCTTTTAAATGCCAGTCCGGCTCGGACCTATGGCCCGTTGACGATTGTCAGCGTTGCTTTCGCGCCGCGTTTCGGAATCTTGTAACCGCTGCCGCTGACCAAGGCCGCGACCGCGGTTTCATTCTTTTCTCTCACGTGATCCGCGATCGAGTGCAGCGTGACGGCGGCTGAATTTTGTCCGGCACCGATCGTCACCTGCCCGGGTGTTCCGCTTAATGTGTAATCGATTCCGTTGAGCGCGCTGCCGCGCATTACGTAACCAACCGTTACTGGTTGTGAAACGACAACCGAACTCGAAAACGTAAAGGTCGCATCGTTTCCTTCGATAACGCTGCTCGGTGAAACTGAAATCGTGATCGTCGGTGTGGCCGAGGGTGTGCTGCTCGGCGTTGGAGTTGACGTAGGTGTTGCTGTTGGCGTAGCCGTAGGAGTTGGCGTCGCTGTTGGTGTTGGTGTTGGTGTTGGTGTTGGTGTTGGCGTTGGCGTCGCTGTTGGCGTTGGACTAGGGGTCGGTGTCGCTGTTGGACTTGGTGTGGGTGTCGCTGTCGGATATGGAGTCGGTGTCGGAGATGGCGTTGGACTTGGAGTCGCGGTGGGAGTCGGAGTCGGCGAACCGGTTTGCACATTCACGATCACCGCATCGTACGCGACCGCGTGGATAGCGTCGTCCGCGCTCAATTCGAATGTGTAATTTCCCGCCTGCGTGAAATTGACGAATGTTGTCGCCGCATTCGGATTCGCGAAACTCACCGCCGCCGGGCCGGAATAAAGTTTCCAAAAGATCGTCGCAGTTCCGCTCGGATCGACAATCGTTCCGGTCAACGTCGTGTTTAGTCCGCTAATGTTTTGGTCGGCGCCGGCATCGACTGTCGGTGCACCCGGCGACCGCGGCCCTTCGGTCGGTCCGGTCGTTTGGATCACTTCAAAATTGCTGACGTCGATCGTGGAAAGATTATTGAAGGCGCTCGACGAAAACCGGTCGTCCGGACAAACCGAAATAGAAAAAAATCCCCCGCTGTTGTCAGCCACGATCGCGCCATATTTTTTCAGCGCGTAGCAGACCGCCTTCTCTTCAGTCGTCCAACCACTCGGAATGATGAAGCTTGCCTTCAGGCGGAATCGTTGGCCCATCGCCGGATATTGGGTCGATGTTGCCGGGATCGATGACGCGTAATGGTTCGCCGGATAAATATATTCCTGTCGCGTTTTCGGCACACAGAGCCGCACGGCGTGTTCAACCGCACCGCGCTCGCATTCATCATAACGCACGAGCGCGGGAAACATTGGCAATCCGGCCGCGTCACCGGAAGTCCAGCCAGCGGGACGCAACGCATTCGAAGTGAGATCGAACTTCGCGCCGTTGGATGCTTGCCAGCCGCTGGTGGTCAATTTCATTTGCCACGTTTCCCAGATCGAGCCCGCTCCCGGTGCGACAATAATGCCGTGACGATCTCCGCCGACATTGGTCGCGTCCATTTGCCATTGCTGCAGCGTGAGACTGCCGGTGCCGACCGGCCACGTTTCGATCGGCATGTTGGAGGGAATTGGATAACTCCCGTTTGGATATGTGCCGCCGTCGAGATCGGATTCGTCGGGATAATCGACAAATGGAATGGTGACCCGCGCCTGGTTGTCGGGCACGAGCACGTAATTCATTTCGTAAAACGGGCGCAACGTTTGCCGGCTCGATGACAAATCCGATTTCAACTGCGTGATCATCGCTACGGAGTTCGATAAGAGCGGACGACGCGAGATATCTTCGTTCCACGGATTCGTGACCGGAAAGATCTGCATTGCGGAGACGATTGCGTCCGCTTGCGGCGTGTTGAACAGCGTCGGCGTCGTCACCACTGGCGCCGGACCGAGAATTCGTCCTTCCTGATTGATTCGCTCCGATTGCGCGGCCGCAGTAACGGCGAAACTCAGAATTAGCGAGATGGTCGCATTGCTGATTCTTCGCCCGCGATCAACCGCGCGGCGCTTTTCAATTCCAGATTCGATTGTCTTCATCCGCTATTTTTGTCCCTGAACACACAACGTCCCGCGGCTGCGGGACAAGGCGCTGAACTAACGGAGAAGCGACCGTTTCATTAGCAAGATTTGCACCGGCGGGGCCGCAAAGATCGACATCTTGCCGGCTTATGAGAAAATCGCGTTCTAAATCTTAGAACAGGAATGAATTCGGGAAATTTCTTCGGCGAACTAAGGCGGCGCAACGTTTACAAAGTCGCGGTCGCATATGCCGTCATCTCGTGGCTGTTAATTCAAGCGGCGTCAATTCTGTTGCCGACCTTCGAAGCGCCGGCGTGGGTGATGAAAGCCTTCGTCGTGCTTTTGGCGCTCGGATTTTTCCTTGCCGTGTTTATCTCATGGGCATTTGAGATGACACCGGAGGGAATGAAGCGAACGGAAAACGTTTCGCCGACCGAAGTTATTCCCCAATGGAGCAAACGAAAATTTGCCGCGATGATGATCGGAGTCGCAGTCATTGCCGCTGGGCTCCTCATGTTTCAACTGCTTCGACCAAAGCTCGCTTTGACCCCTGCCGGTTCGCTCACATCGGTCGCCGGCGCCGTCGCCGCGAAGAGCGTTGCCGTCCTGCCATTAGTTAACACGAGTGGCGATCCATCGAACGAATATTTCTCAGACGGTCTTTCGGAAGAGCTGATAGCGGTCCTGGCCAAGATCTCGGATCTAAAAGTCATCGGGCGCAGTTCATCGTTTCTATTCAAAGGACAATCGGTCGATAGCGCAGCGATTGGACAGAAACTTGGGGTTGCCCATTTGATTGAAGGCAGCGTCCGCAAACAAGGTGACCGCGTTCGGATCATCGCGGAACTGATCAATGCAGCTGATGGACGTGAACTCTGGTCCGAAACTTACGATCGCGAGTTGAAGGACGTGTTTGCTGTCCAAACCGAGATTGCGTCCGCCGTGGCAGAACAAATGAAGGTGAAACTGCTCGGTGAAAAGACCCATTCGGATGCTGCGCCGCCAAACGAAAATCTCGCAGCTTACAACGCGGTTTTGCAGTCGGACTTCTATTTCCAGCAATTGACCGCGGAGAGCGTGCAGCGCGCGATTCATTCTCTGCAGGAAGCTGTCCGTCTGGATCCCAATTACGCGCTGGCTCATGCTAAACTCTCACTCGCCTGGCGCCAATACGCCGCCAGCTTCGCCACCAACGACAATGAACAAGCCTACGCGGAGGCGAAGGCCGCAGCGGAGAAAGCGATCAAACTCGCGCCCGACCAGGTCGAACCTCATAAGGCTGCTGGCTGGGTCGCGATCAATCCAGACCTCGATTTCGCGAAAGCGGAACAAGAATTTCGGCGTGCTCTGGAAATCTCACCGAGCGACGCCGGAGCCAAGAGCGGGTTGAGTTATTGTCTCATGGCACAGGGGCATCTGACTGAGGCCGAAGGCGCCTTTCATGAAACACTTTCACTCGATCCGCTCTCCGTTCCCATCTGGTTTAATCTTGGCCGGCTCGCAACTGGAGCTGGGCGATACCAGGAGGCGGAGAAAATGTTTCGCAAGGCCCTCCAGATTCAGCCTGGCGTCGCCCGGGCGCACGCGTTTTTGGCAACCCTGGATGTTCTTCGAACCGATCCGGCCGCCGCGACAAAAGAAGCCGAGCAGGAACCCGATGGTTTCTGGCGTGATTACGCGATTGCCTTGGCTAAGCAGGTTCAATCGGACAAGGCGGCGGCTGAAGGTGCGGTGAAGTCCTTCTGCGAAAAATATGCCAACGGCGGTGCTTTCCAGGCGGCAATCCTTTACGCGGTTCGCAACGAGCCCGACCAAATGTTCAAGTGGCTCAACACCTCACTTACCACGCGCGATGCGGGCCTCGCGCAAATAACCGTTACACCATTCTTCCAGACCTATTTCAGCGATCCACGTTTCATCGCATTGTCCCAGAAGCTTCGAATTCAAACGCCGGCTTCGAAGCGATGAAAGGCTCGTTCTTTTCCGAATTGAAACGGCGCAATGTGTTTCGAGCCGCGGCCTTTTATGCGGCCAGCTCCTGGCTGCTGGTCCAAATCGCAACGCAGGTTTTTCCATTTTTTCACATTGCCGAGTGGGTCGTGCGCTGGGTCGTGGTCGCGGCGATTATCGGGTTTCCGTTCGCACTCGTTTTGTCGTGGTTCTACGAATGGACACCCAAAGGACTGCAACTCGAAAGCGAGATCTCGCCTAACGAATCCGTTATTCCTCGAACCGGCAAGAAGCTCGACAAATGGATCATCGCGATTTTGGTCCTGGCCGTGGTGCTGCTGCTGGCCAATCAGTTCGTCTGGCACAAAGACGCGCCGGAAGTTGCCACGATTGCAGACCGATCTATTGCCGTGCTTCCTCTGACTAACGAAGGCGGTGCGAAAGATGAGCAGTATTTTTCCGACGGCCTCTCGGAAGATCTCATCACCGCACTTTCGCAATTTGCCGGTTTGAAGGTGATAGGTCGCAACTCATCGTTTCAATTCCGCGACAGCAAGGACGACATCAAAACTATTGGCGCGAAGCTCGGCGTCGCCCATCTGCTGGAAGGCAGCGTCCGCCGCGCAGCGGATGCCGTCCGCATCAGCGCTGAGTTAGTGAACGCCGCCGACGGCACCACCCTTTGGTCTGAACATTACGACCGCCCTTACAAAGATCTGTTCAAACTTCAGGATGACATTACGACGGCGGTCGCCAATGCGCTGAAGGCAAAGCTGCTGAACACGAGCGACGCCGCCGCGCGAAGCGACCGGCCGCCCAGCGGCAATCTCGCGGCTTACAACGCTTTCCTCCAAGGCAAGTTTCAGTCCCAGCGCAACACAAAGGAAGATTATCAGAATGCGATTAAGTTCTACCAAACCGCGGTCTCGCTCGATCCACGGTATGCGCTGGCCTACGCAATGATGGGTTACGCGCAAATCTTTTACGGTGACTACTTCACGGGAGCTGAAGCACAAAACATTTTTGCCGCGGCGCGGATGTCCATTAACACGGCATTGAGCTTGAACCCGGATTTGGGGACGGCGCATGGAGCGCGTGCCCTGCTCCTGGCTTTTGCTGATCTAGACTTCGCCGGCGCCAAAGCCGAATTCGAACGTGCCGTGCAATTAGCGCCGACCGATCTCGATCTCAGAGCATCTTTGGGCCAAATGCAAGCAGCGTTCGGGCATCCGGAAGGCGCAATCGACCTGATCGAGCAAGCTCTGGAGAGCGACCCGCGGAACGCGGGATGGTATGGCTTGCTCGCTATTGATCTCACAGCGGTTGGCCGTCTGGACGAAGCCGAGCAGGCTTACCGGGACCAAATGGCCCTGGAGCCGACCGAGGCTGCGCCCAAGGCGCGACTCTCTACCATTGAAGTGCTCCGCGGAAACGCGGCCGCAGCCCTTGAGAAAGCAGACCAGGTTCCGCCAGGAAAGTTGCGCGACTTCGCCCTAATGAACGCGCTCCAGATTGGTAATGACCAAACCGCAGCGGATGCGGCGCTGAAGAGCGTGATTGATCACTACGGCAAAACCGCAGGCTACCTTATCGCCCGTGCTTACGCCCTGCGAAAAGACCCCGACAAAGTGTTCGAATGGCTCGATCGTGCGTGGGGCAACCGCGAAAACAATGTCTGCATCGTCTATTACGATGCGTTCATCCTGCGCTATAAGGACGACCCGCGCTTCGCCGCGTTTTGCAAAAAGGTAGGGCTGCCGACTCCAGCCGAAGTAGCGGCAACCTCGAAGCCATGACGCGCAATCTCTCTATATATAATACTCAATGAGTAGCCCGGCTGAACAACGCAAGCTTGCCGCGATCATGTTTACCGACATGGTCGGTTACAGCGCGCTGTCACAACGTGATGACAAGCTCGCGCTCGAGTTACTCGAAGAACATCGAGAAATTCTCCGCAAAATTTTTCCGGAATTCAACGGGACGGAAATCAAAACGATCGGCGACGCCTTTCTGGTGGAGTTCAGCAGCGCTCTGGAAGCCGCCCAATGTGCGATTGCCATTCAACGCGCCCTGGCCAAACGCAATGCGGATGCTCCGACGGACCGGCAAATTCAGCTCAAGATTGGCATTCACATCGGTGACGTCGTCCATCGCGGCGGCGATGTCTACGGAGATGGAGTGAACATCGCGTCGCGGATCGAACCGTTGGCGGGCGCGGGCGGGATTTGCGTGTCGATGGATGTGGAACGCCAAATCCGCAATGCAGTGGAGACGCGCTTTGAGAAACTTGCGCCAACGGAATTGAAAAACATTTCCGTCCCGATGGAGCTCTTTCGAATCGTGCTACCGTGGGAGAGAAAATCAGAAGTCAGATCGGAGATTCGCCGTGGCGAAGGTCACAAGTCAGCGATCAGAGAGCGGGCCGCCGCTCCTACAATCAGAAGATTTGCTTTGATTGGCGGGCTCGTCTTGCTGTTGATCATTGGATTCGTCTGGTGGCGGACAGCTCTTCCGCACAAAAATCCGGTCGCGACTTCGCCCAACCCGGAAAGTGGTCCACCGCAAAACATTCCTGAAAAAAGCATCGCGGTGCTGCCGTTCGAAAACTTAAGCCGTGATCCCGACAACGCCTATTTTGCCGACGGTATCCAAGATGAAATTCTGACTCGGCTATCAAAGATTGCCGATCTGAAGGTCATCTCGCGTACATCGACCCAGCATTACAAAAGCACTCCGGAAAACCTGCCTGAAATCGCCCGGCAGTTAGGCGTGGCCCATGTGGTGGAAGGAAGCGTTCAGAAAAGCGGCGACGCGGTGCGGGTGAATGTGCAGCTGATCAAAGCTGGGAATGATTCTCATCTTTGGGCCGATACCTACGATAGAAAGCTGACCGACGTTTTCTCGGTCGAAAGTGAAATCGCCAAAGCCATCGCCGAGCAACTGCAAGCGAAACTCAGCGGCCGGGAAGAAGAAGTTATCGCGGCGAAGCCGACGGACAATCTTGACGCCTACGATGCCTATCTGCGCGGTCTGGCCTACACCCTGAAGACGGCCCAAATCATGGCCAATGCCCTGAACGCACAGAAATGTCTAAAGGAAGCCGTGCGCCTCGATCCAAAGTTCGCGCTCGGCTGGGCTCTCCTCTCCCAGATTGATGCGGGCGGTTACAACACCGCGACTCTTCAACCTACCGCTGCTCTTCGGGCCGAGGCTGAACAAGCGGCCGAAACCGCGCTCACCCTTCAGCCAAAGCTTGGCGAGGGCTTCCTGGCCAAGGGAAATTACTACTATGGTTGTCTCAAAGATTACGACACCGCGGCGCGTTACTTCGAACAGGCGCGTCAATTCATTCCAAACAGCAGCAGGATTCCTGAGTCGCTCGCCTACATCGCGCGGCGGCGAAATCAGTGGGACCAAAGTGAAGGCTATTTCAAGGAAGCTGAACGCCTCGATCCACGCAATGTGAACGTGCTCACGCAGCACGCGCTCTCCTACATGTCACTCCGTCAGTTGTCCGACGCCCTGCGCAAGCTGGATCAGGTGCTCGACATCACACCGGACGACGCCGATACCATCGCCTACAAGGGGGCCGTCGCCCTGGGCGAAGGCGATCTGCCAAAGGCCTGGGCGCTCCTCGCTCCACTTCGTGTGTCTGCCGCTGATAATATCGTCATGCGGATAAAAATCTATGGCGCGATCCTGCGACGTCAGTCCAAAGAAATTATCGGCCCACTGCAGGAGATATTGCGCAACTCCGATCCGTCGCTGGCTTACGCCAATGCGGAATTGCGCTTCTGGTTAGGCTGGGCTCAGGATGTCGACGGCGATCGGGCGGCCGCGCAGGAGAGCTGGAGGCAAGCCGACAGCGAACTGGAACTCTTTCTCAAGGATCAGCCAAGTAATTACAGGCTCCTCAACCTTCTCGCGCTAACGAACATGGCTCTCGGAAATAAAGCGGCCGCTGTGACCATGGTTCAACGGGCCATGGCCGCCGTTCCGCTCGAGAAAGACTCATTGGCCGGTCCTCAGGCGATCGAAGTCCTCGCGCGTGTGTGTGCTGTCACCGGAAATCCCGAGCGTGCCATCGCGACCTTGCAACAGTTGCAGTCGCTCAAAGCCGGGAGCGGCGCGCTGGCGGTGCCGCTCACTCCCGCCGTCCTCCGGTTCGATCCGACGTTCGATTCGTTGCGCAATGATCCGCGCTTCCAGAGGCTTTGCCAGGAGCCCCAGTGAACAAGCCTTCTTTTTTCGCAGAGCTGAAGCGGCGCAACGTTTACAAAGTGGCGGTCGCGTACGCGGTCGTCGGGTGGCTGCTCGTCCAGGTTGCGACGCAGGTCTTCCCCTTTTTCGAAATCCCAAATTGGGCGGTGCGGCTGGTGGTGCTCTTAATAATAGTGGGTTTCCCGATCTCGCTCGTCATCGCCTGGGCGTTCGAGATGACGCCGGAAGGGATCAAGCGGACTGAAGTTGCCGATGCAGAGCATGAGCATTCGCGCGGCAAGACGTGGATCTATGTCGTTATCATCGGCGCAGCGATCTCGGTGGCCTTATTCTTTGTCGGCCGTTACACGGCCGGGAATAATGCCAGTGCGGCTCGCACCGAATTACCGAAGAGATCGATTGCGGTTTTGCCCTTCGATAATCTGAGCGAAGACAAAGGAAATGCGTATTTCGCCGAGGGCGTGCAGGACGAAATCCTCACTCGCCTAGCCAAGGTGGCCGACTTGAAAGTGATTTCGCGCACTTCGACGCAACGTTTCAAAGCTGCGCCGTCTGATCTGCGCGAAATCGCGAAGCAGCTGGGCGTAATGAACATCCTCGAAGGGAGTGTGCAACGGTCTAACGATCAGGTGCGGGTGACTGTGCAGTTAATCAATGCGATCACGGACGCTCATCTCTGGGCGGAAATTTATGATCGCAAGTTGACCGACATTTTCACAGTCGAAAGCGATATCGCCAAAACAATAGCTGATACTTTGCAGGCGAAGCTTACTGGGTCGGAGTTGAGCGCGATTTCGAGCAGGCCAACGCAAGATCCGGTGGCGCAGGATCTTTACGTACAAGGACGCCACTTCCTCGCCTTGCGTCGCGACGATAACCTACCGCGTGCGATCGAATTCTTCGATCAGGCGATCGCCCGCGACGCGAACTTCGCGGCGGCCTATGCGGGCTTGAGCGAAGCCTTAATTCTACTTCCCAGATATACCGGCGCCTACCCCAGCGAAACTCGCCCGCAATCCCGGGTCGCTGCGCTGAAAGCATTGGAGCTCAATCCTAACCTGGCCGAAGCGCACAACGCACTGGCCAAGATCGCGATGGATTACGACGTCGACTTTGCCGAAGCGACGCGGGAGTTTAAGCGTGCCATCGAGTTGAATCCGAATTATGCGGGGGCCCACCACTGGTTCAGCGGAACACTCGAGTCACAGGGGCAGTTCGCTGAAGCCATCGCCGAAAGTAAGCTGGGAACCGAACTTGATCCCTTTTCGGCCGTGAATCTGGTCGATCAAGGCCGGATTTATGGGTCCGCACGCCGCTTCCCGGAAGCGAAGGCAGTCTTCGAAAAAGCGCTCGCAATCGACCCGGCGTTTTCCTACGCGCACTGGCATTACGGCGAGATGTTGCAGGTAAGCGGGGATCTGAAAGGCGCCGCCGCGGAGTATACCAAGGCGCGCGCCGCGACTAACACTCCGGAACCTATCGCGCTGAGCGGACAGCTGGCTGCGATAATGGGTCGACCGGAGGAAGCACGCCAAGCGCTCACGGCTTTGGACGAACTGGAGAAGCACCGATACGTAGATTTTTTCTGGCGGGCTCTTCTATATCTCGGTCTTGGGGACAAAGACCGCGCGCTGCAATTCCTCGAGCAAAGCTACGCTAATAATGAGGGCTACGAGATAGGTCTAATCAAAGTCGATCCGATGCTCGACTCGTTGCGGGCAGAGCCACGCTTCCAGGCGCTCGTGAAGAAGGTGAGAGGACGACGGGAGGAACCCAAGCATTGAATCAGCGGAGCTTCTTCGCCGAACTGAAGCGGCGCAACGTTTACAAAGTCGCGGCCGCCTATCTGGTCGTCTCGTGGCTCTTGATCCAGGCAGCGTCGATTCTCTTTCCGACTTTCGATGCGCCAGCGTCGGCGATGAAGATCCTCGTGGTCATCCTCGCGATTGGATTTCCAATCGCACTCGCCTTCTCCTGGGCGTTTGAGATCACGCCGGAAGGAATCAAACGTGAATCGGAGATCGAGTCTGACAAATCGATCACGCATCACACTGGCCGGAAAATTGTCGCATTAACGATCGCACTCGCCGTAGTCGCGGCGGGGCTGCTCGCGTTCCAGTTGTTCCGTGCAAAATCGACAACGCCGCCAACCAACATTGCCGGCCAGGCGAACCCAATTTCGGACAAGAGCGTCGCAGTCCTGCCGTTCGAAAATTTGAGTGACGAGAAGTCGAACGCTTATTTTGCCGATGGCATTCAGGATGAAATCCTCACGCGCCTGTCGAAGATCGCGTCGCTTAAAGTCATTTCGCGGACTTCCACCCAGAAATACAAGAGTGCGCCCGATAATCTTCGCGAAATCGGCAGGCAATTGGGCGTGGCGAATCTGCTCGAAGGCAGCGTGCAACGGGCGGCTGACGCGGTGCATATCAATGTGCAGTTGATCCGCGCGGCCAGCGACGAACATCTCTGGGCCGAGACTTACAACCGCAAACTGAACGATATCTTCAGTGTCGAAGCGGAGGTCGCCGGAGCGATCGCCGATCAACTTAAGGCCACTCTCAGCGGCGCTGAAAAACAGGAAATCGCCGTTAGGCCGACTAACAATCCCGCGGCTTACGACGCTTTTCTCCGTGGCCTCGCTTTCGAGGGGCGGATCGACGGTCTGGCGGGGAACACCCTTCGATCAGCCGAAGCCTTCGCCGAAGCCGTTCGATTGGATCCGGGTTTCGCACTGGCTTGGGCGCATCTCTCGAGAGCGCACGGCTTTTATTTCTTATTTGAGCCAACCACTGCGCATCGCGAGCTCGCGCAGAAGGCGCTCGAAAAGGCCAAGTCCTTGCAGCCCACGCTGGTGGAGACTCAACTGGCCGACGGATTCTTTCATTACTGGGTGGAACGCGATTACGCGCAGGCTAAAGCGCTCTTCGAAGCGATTCGCAAACAATACCCGAATAATTTCTACCCGCCTTATGCGCTCGGAGCGGTGGCACGCCGGGAAGGACGTTGGGAAGACAGCCGCTCTCTTTTCGCTCAGGCGGTGGACCTTAATCCACAGGATGTATTCCTGCTGGCCGATGCGTGCCTTGATCTGACTTGCATGCGCGATGGCGCTGGCGCTCGTCAACTTGTCGATCGCGCATTGAATCTGAACCCGGGAAATGCCGGCCTGCTCGCGCTCAAAGCGCAGGCTTGGCTCCTCGAGGGCAATGTCGCTGAAGCACAGAAGACGCTTGCGCAGGTGCAACCTGAAGCGGGAGATTTCGGTGCAGTCAGCACGATCACCGCCTGCGCGATCCTGGCGCATAGTTACGATAACGCGATTGCGATTGTAAAAGCGCAGCTGGAAAAACCAGAAAAACTCGGTCTCCGAATCGGATCGGCAGAAGACTTCCTCGGCGATCTTCTTCGTCTTTCTGGCGATACTCCGGGCGCTCTGGAAGCATACACCCGGGCGCGTCAGGCAAACGAAGCCGCTTTTCGGAGTCAGCCTAACAATGCCGAATTCGCCAGCGCCTTGAGCTGGGCCTGCGCCGGCCTTGGCGATAAGGAGTCCGCCCTGAAGTATGCCCGACAGGCCATCGCCCTGCTCCCGGCGTCGAAAGATGCTCTTGTCGGGCCGAGCTACGAAGAAAATCTTGCCCGGATCCAGGCGCGGTTTGGAGACAAGGACGATGCCATCGCTGGGTTGCAACATTTGCTCGCAACCAACTACAGCGGGCCCCCGCTCACGCCGGCTCAGCTCCAGATCGATCCCGATTGGGACAAGCTGCGCGGCGATCCGCGGTTTCAGAAACTCTGCGAAGAAAAGCCGAAATGAGCGAAGGAAATTTCTTTGCCGAGCTCAAGCGGCGCAATGTCTACAAGGTTGCGGTCGCCTACGCGATTGTCGGCTGGTTAATCGCCCAAATTGCGACACAGATATTTCCGTTCCTGGAAATTCCGAACTGGATTGTGCGTTTGGTGATCGTGTTGATTGCGATTGGGTTTCCGATTGCACTCGTCATCGCGTGGGCGTTTGAAGCGACGCCGGAAGGGATCAAACGAACGGAAGTTGCCGACGCAATGCCCGCGACGGTGGGACAAAAGAAGCACGCTTGGATTTATGTCGTCGCGATCGGTGCTGCGATCTCGGTGGCCTTATTCTTTGTCGGCCGTTACACGGCTGGGAATAATGCCAGTGCGGCTCGCACCGAGGCGGCTACAGGTTCATCAATTCCGCAGAAATCGATCGCCGTGCTGCCGTTCGAAAATCTGAGCGATGATAAGCAGAACGGCTACTTCACCGATGGCGTGCAGGACGAAATCCTGAGCGATCTCGCGAAAGTCGCGGACCTGAAAGTCATCAGTCGGACCTCCGTGATGCAGTATAAGACTGGCGTCGCGCGCAATCTGCGTGAGATCGGCCAACAGCTCGGTGTGGCGCATTTGCTGGAAGGGAGCGTGCAGCGCGCCGGCAACAAAGTGCGAGTGAACGCACAGCTGATCGATGCGCGCACGGACGGCCATCTCTGGGCTCAAGTCTTCGATCGACCGCTCGATGATGTCTTCGCCATTCAAAGTGAAATCGCTCAGGCCATCGCCGACCAACTCCAGGCGAAGCTCTCCCCGAAAGAGACAGCCGCGATGCAGGAGAAGCCGACAACGAACCTG
>Ga0193750_1000052_pt1 | contig 49616 bp, 55 predicted proteins | sample L1c1metaG_FD_160569 | JGI IMG/M metagenome (GOLD analysis project Ga0193750, IMG submission 160569) | Soil microbial communities from a riparian zone of the East river system, Colorado, United States - L1c1 | ecosystem: Environmental > Terrestrial > Soil > Riparian zone | place: USA: East River... | reverse complement strand
CGGTAGTCTTCGATCTCCCCTAGGAAGGCCGAAGACTGGAGGTAAGGGGATTCGAACCCCTGACCTTCTCATTGCGAACGAGACGCTCTACCAACTGAGCTATACCCCCAAACAATTGAATATAAGAATATTATCAACAAAAAAGCATTTGCGATTTTCTGTCTTGCACACTGATTTATCACACTGTAGGCTCGGATTGCATGAAAGCAGCGCAGGAGAAGAGCGCATTTCAGAAAGTCGGCGAATGCCTTTATCGGTATTCAAACGGCGTGTATTATGGCCGCATCCGGGTTGATGGCAAGGAGATCAAGCGCAGTCTGCGAACTAACGACAAGGCGCTGGCAAAGCGAAAGCTGTCAGAGTTTAAGAACGAGCAGCGGCAGACAGACCGTTCGCGAGGCAGGATGACATTGACGGAGTTGTGCAAGCAGTACCTCCTGACGGTTCGGCATCAGAAGCCAAAAACGGTTGAACGTAAAAACGCGATCATCGGACGCATCGCCCCGTCTGCCATACCGCGCGATGACGCCAGTAAAGCTGATGCTGAGATTCCGGCACGCAGGAGCGACTGGCCGACTGGCGAGCTAACACAGGTTGGTAAGATCAAGCCGAGCGACTGCGACGTGTGGCTCTCGGGCTACAGCTTCGGCTCCGCGTCGAGAAACCTTTACATCGCTTGCCTCAAGGAGCTTTTCGCGTTGGCCGTGCGCGACCGCATCATCGTAACTTCGCCTGCGGCGCATCTTCGTTCAGCGAAGCGCGAGAAACCAATTCGCCTCACACCATCATTCGAGCAATTCAAAGCAATTATTGACGACGTGCGCGCGCAAGTATTCAACGCGGATGCGCAACACAGTGCCGACTTTCTTGAGTTTCTCGGTCTTGCGGGACTTGGACAGGGCGAGACTGGGTCACTCACCCGCGCTGACGTGGACTTTCAAGCCGAGCGCATTGTCACCTTTCGCCACAAGACGACAACCGGTTTTGCGGTGCCCCTCTTCCCGCAGGTGCGCCCACTCTTGGAACGGCTCTGCGAAGGCAAGGCGCACCACGAACGCGTGTTCAAGATCGCGGATGCAAAGAAAGCATTGGCGGGGGCGTGCCGACGGTTAGGTTACCCGCCGTTTAGTCAGCGCTCCTTACGGCGACTGTTTATCACTCGCGCTATAGAACGCGGCGTCGACGTGAAGGTGATAGCCGAATGGCAGGGTCACAAAGACGGTGGGAAGCTCATTCTTGATACCTATAGTCACGTAAACCGCGCTCACTCGGATAGAATGGCTAAACTCATGGTTAATAGTGAAGCAGCCGATGCTGCCAGCCTAACAAATCGTACGCGGATATAAAGAAGAACACTAGAATCGAAAAGATCGGGAGAGCTGCTAAAGAGAATGTCTACGCTCTTGCAGTCGGCGCCGCAAAAGGCTCAAAGTATGCCGCGGTGGAATTATGCGAAACGGCAACGTCGGCAGCTTACCTCCTGCAATGGCTGTGTGAAGACGAACCTGGATTACTCACCGACATTGCGCAGAAAATGGTTTCATGGCCTGTCATGTACGGTCCGCACCGAGATTTGCGGAACCGGGTCACCGAATTGCTGAGAGAGTTAAAGTTGGGCGCGAAAACGAACATTAATTATTCGTCCGGCAAATCATACTCACACGAACTCCCGGCAAACAATTTCGCTCTTTACCTTTACGATCTCGCCAAGCACTTACAACACGCGCCGATCCGTGACTGGGACGATTATGGATATCTGCTTTTAGATGGTCGATTCTTTAACGGAACAGCGGATAGCGACCAACCAGTTATTAGTGACCCAAAGCAGTTGCGTGCGTTGGAAACCTGGGGACAGGAAGGCGCAGGATCGGTACTTCCACCGCTATTAAAAAGCACTGCCTCAGCTTGGAAGGCGGCGATTCCCGACCTATTCCGAATGGTGTATGGAAAAAAGTTCGACGAGCATCCAGTGCTGCAAGAGCTCAGGGCTTCGGTGTCAGGAGAGAGAAACGCGGATCGGGAGCCGGGCGGCGGCGGGACTATCAGGGCAGCGATGCTACGGAAGGTGAAGCAGGCTTTCACATCCATTGCTGCATTGGACTAAATAAAGTTGCTAATAGTCTAATCATTCGGCGCTGTTTCGAGAGTAGTTTTGCGCCGACATGAAATCATCCACAGCACCGTTAGGCGCATTAAAGTTGAAAGATGCGGCGGAATACCTCGGCGGCGTTTCGCCAATCACCATTCGTCGCTTGATCAAACGCGGCCTTATCAAACCAAACCTCGCGCTGCGGCACATCCTGATTCCGGTCGCAGAGTTAGATAAATTTCTCGCTGGCGCACACCGATGAACCTACAACGACATCAAACATCTGCCGCGCGGGATTCGGTCCCAGAAATGCGCGTTCCACAAATTTGGGCTGACAGCGAGGCTGCTCCGTTTCGGTTTACCAATGGTCGCAAGCAGCATTGGCGCGTTACAGAGTTAGAGAAGTAGGAGCACGGCGATGAGCGAGACCAAGCCGAACCCGCAAGTGGCAGTGCTTAGAGGCTGCCCAAACCAGAAGGTGTCCGAGATGGCGGTCTGCACACCGTGGTCGTTCAAGGCGGAAATACCATCGGAGGCACTGAGGGATAAACCCGCATTCCGGACGTGGGGGGCCGAGACAACAAGCCAGCACCTATTCTATTCGGCATCAGAGGGAATCAACGCGGGGTTGCGCGTGAACAAAACAACTAACCCACTGAACAAACTTTCAGGGCTGATTGCCGACTACGACAGCCCCATACTATCCAGCGTCCTAAATGAACAGTTAAATGAATGGTCTGGCGTAAACCAGCCAAATTGGGTTAGCCGAACATTCAGCGACGGTGTGAGGTTGGTTTGGATGTTCGAACAGGCGCTTCCGATGGACAATCCAAATCTCGTGAAGCCGTTTTTAAAGCTGGCGGCGGAAGAATTAAGGGTGAAAAAACTTCTTCCTGGACTGGACGAACCGGCCTGGAACGATTTGTCCCGGATCTATGAAGTAGGCTGCGATTGGCGGATGGTTGGGCGGTCTCCACTGCCAACAAACCGGCTCTACGACATGCTTATGAGAGCTGCTGCAAAGGTGCGCTGGGCGGCTGAGGGGACGGTAATTCCGCTAGAGATTATTGCAGAAGAGGTCGAGCGGAAATTTCCCGGAAGATGGGAAGGACCTTTCGAAGAAGGGAAGCGCGGAGTCGTGTTCTTCGATCCGAGCGCTTCCAATCCAACATCAGCCATTGTCACGCCGGCAGGCATGGTTTGTTTTTCGCAGGAAAAAATCTTTTACACTTGGCGAGACATCTTCGGCCCTGAATTTGTACGAAAGTTTGAAGAAGATCGAATCGGCGCGGGTGCCTCCGAGGCATGGTATGACGGAAACAGATATTGGCTGAAATCGGCGCATGGGGTTTGGCACGATCACGGTAAGGACGATTTTGCCATGCGTCTAAAGGTGCAGCACGGTTTGAGCGCATCACGGGAAGGCCGTGCAACCTGCTCCGAGGTTGAGCGGGTCGTAATGTTCGTTCAGGAGCAGCGGCGAGTGCAAGGCGCCGTCCCTTCAATATACAACCCAGAAGACACCGTAACGATAAACGGCAGGCGCTTTGTAAATTCCTCGGCGGTCCGAGTTGTCCAACCGGCTGATGTCCGGCAGACGTGGGGCGATAATTTCCCTTGGCTCGCTGAGTTTCTCGATACTTGCTGGGACGAACAGCTCGTGCCGTGCGTGGTGGAAGATAAGCCTGCCCAGCCTGCGAAGGAGATTTTCCTAGCGTGGTTCAAGCGAACTTACGTTACTGCGCTCCACGGTAACATGCACAAAGGCCATTCGCTCTTTATTGTGGGAAAAGTCGCAACCGGCAAAACCTTGCTGGGTACGCGAATCGTCGCTGGTGCAATGCGCGGCAGTGCAGAGGCAGCAGATTTCCTTCTCAGCTCATCCCATTTTAATAAGGAACTCGCGCATGTAGGCATATGGAACATCGACGATGGCTCAGTGAATTGCGATCAGAGATCGCAACAAAAGTTCGCTGAGATGATTAAGAGAGCGGTGGCGAATCCCAACATGTCCTATCATGCAAAACATCAGGATCAGCAGCGTGTTGAGTGGCATGGCCGGATTATCGTAACCCTTAATGATGACGCCTCGTCTCTCGGGATGATTCCCAATATCGATACCGGACTCCAGGATAAGGTAATAGTACTTAAGTTTTCGGATAAGAAGAGAGACTTTCCTACGAAATGGCAATTGGAAAGAACGATCCAGGCAGAGCTTCCTTACTTTTTGCGCTGGCTGCTCGATTACGAAGTACCTGTGGGATTGATCGGGGATGAGCGGTTCGGAATTAACGCTTATATTCATGAGGAAACTCGCGTTGCGGCGCTGCATTCCGGCGGCGTGCGTGATCTGCTCGAAGTCATCGAGCTTTGGATTCGGACAAGCGCGCCGCAGGAGAAGTGGGGCGAGGTGTGGGAAGGGACGGCGAGCGCATGGCTGTCCCTGGTGGGAACTAATGAATCGCTTCGACCGCTCGTTTCAAAATTTACTACGAGGATGCTTGGAAGGAAATTCACCGATGCGAGCAAAATACGGGATTCCGGAATCGAGGTTGTTCAATCAGGTTACAAGGGAAACGGCCATCGGTATCGAATCCGGCTGGATCGGGATATAGAACCGGGCCGGGTCGTCCGCTTCGTCCCAGAGACGTGCGTTGCTTAGATCGATCTCCCGCGTTTTCGGGTAAGAAACAGGGTTTAAGGATAGAGGGTTAGGTAAAACGGTTTTTCGGCTAAAGTCCTTCAGAGCGCCGCGCGAAGCGCCTATCTTTCTTTAGCTATATCTCTCTATTCCTAAGCCCTAAAACCCCTAAAGAGAGAAAAGAGAGTAACAACAGAGGGAACATCCGTTCGTGCGGGCAGGGGTTTGGTGTAGGGGTTTAGGGCTTAATGCGCCTGGGGAATAACACAATGGGCTGGCACAGCGGGGCCGGGGGCCGAAACGCCGCAGTTCATGGCAAAATTGCTAGTAGCAATAGTAGCGATGTAGCCAACTCGTTGCTGGCGTTGCGGCTGCAATTGTGGCGCAGTGCGCACCGCCCCGGCAAAATTGTCGACAATACGCGGTGTTTTTGCCATTTATGCTTCCGAGGCTCGATTTCGGAGATCGTCGAAGATTTTGCCGAGTGGCTGCCATTCATCCAAACCTGCCGCCAACCCCAGTCGTGACGACACGCACATCCGGTTCACTCAACGTAACTCGCTGCCACTACCTCAACAGACCACGAGTAGCCTGAAGGCAGTTCCCCTATATTATGATACCCGGATTGGAAAATTTGCGGCTCGTCAGTTTTGAATGCGCCTTCGCTACTCAGCGCGAAGCTGCTAACTTCAATTGTTTCGCCTCCCGGGTTAGCGAAGCGTGCACGAACCACTACATTGTTAACTGTCCGTGGTAACTCATTCCTAAGCCGTCCGGCGAGACGAGCGGATGTATACAATTTCTCTAACTTTACGTCAAACAACAAAATCTTCTTTAGATCATCTGGTTGCACTGTTAAAGCATCGTGCTTCCATGCTGCCTCATAACTGCTCAGCTGCCACCGCTGGGAACTACTGACTCGATACCCTCTCTTGCCGGCGTCTAGCTCGCGAACAGGGATATAGCCATTGAACTTTTGAGACAAGCAGTCGAAAATCATCTCGTCTGAGAATCCCGTTTGTCGGCTGCTCTCAATAACTACCAACAAATCTGATGCGGAAGGGACCTCCGGCACCATTTTATCTATCGTTTGTCGCAGCCGTGCTTCGCGCTGTGCTACTTCGGCCTGTCTAGCCTTGTTCCTGGCATCCGCTGCGATTTTCTGTCTATACCTAAATATCGCTTGCCCAGCGGAAATCGCTACGACCGTGGGGATGCTGAGCAAACCAACGAGTAACAATATAATTACGCCGTTCACAACATGCCGCCTAGTAGCGTTGCGCGAAGCCGCGGATGCAATCAATCCGCCGCTGAGTAACATGACTGCGTTAAGCAGCACGAGGCGTCCAATATCTATGCGCATCACTGTTTGCGCCGGGTAATGCTCGCCCTGTATTGGATCAAAAAGAAAAAACCATCCATGGGGTTTTTCCACGATCATACGTTGGGAACGGCTATAGTGAATCCATGGCGGATAGAGCCAGCTAGCGAGGAGAACTATGGCGGTCGCAGCGCAAACCGCTTTTGTCCGAATCCAGCGGTCGAGGAAGCGTTGGGCACCCCCTACCAATTGAACCGCTTTGTTATTCGGATGCCCCCGAGACGCTATACGAGTCGCATCAGCACTGTTTAACCGTTGCTCCGCCTCTTTCGTGTCGAATAAGCTGCCGAGCGACTGCCAGCCGTCTAAACCGGGTGCCCAAGCCCAATCGCTAACCAACAGTTTCCCTTTGTCGAGTAGCTCTACAGCCTGCTCCGCCGAAAACGGGCCGAATTGCTCTCCGTTGCGGCTGACAAATACCTCCATACAGATAAGACAGACACTGGCATAGCACTACCGTTGGTTAGGTGTAAAGAACAAACTGGATCGAGGATTGTCTGCGGATGCCTCCGCGCATCTTGCCGCACCTGCTTCGAAGGCTAAAGCGGCTTCGCTTGTCGTCGGGACTGACGCAGGAACAATTCGCAGAGCGCGCGGGAATGTCTTACAAATGCTATCAGCAAATTGAGGCCGGACGGAAAGCTGATTTGCGGCTTTCGACGCTGGAGAAGCTCGCAAAAGCGCACCGGCTAACGCTAGCGAGGTTACTCAGTGAGGACTAGGCCGCAAGCTTCCAAAGCTTGTGCGCACTGCTGTAAGGCAGCATAAGCTCTCGTGCGATCTGCGACACGTTCTGGCCAGCTTCACGTAACGCACGAACATGCGGCAGATGTTTCTGCAACGTCGAAGGTCTGCCGAATCGCGCGCCCCGCGCTCGCGCGGCTTTTAACCCCGCGTTGACGCGCTCACGGATGATCTCGCGTTCGAATTCAGCAACGGCACAGAGTATGTTTAGTTGTAGCTGAGCGGCAGGATTCTGACTCGATGTATCGATCCCCTGACTACAACACACCAGTGCCACCGCGTGCGCTTGAAGCTCCGCGATCAGTTGCGCCAGGTGCGCTAACGAGCGGCCAAGTCTATCGAGCTTAAAGCAAACGACCGCGTCGACCCTCCCGCGTCGAACAAGCGCCATTATCTGATTCAATGCGTTCCGACTATTCTTCGCGCCTGAAGCAGTATCGCTAAACACTTCAGCATCTTTCCAGCCCCTGCGGTCGCAATATGCGCGTACCTCTTGCAATTGGCTGTCATGAAGTTGTCTGTCTGTCGAAACGCGCGAGTAAATTACAACGCGCATATAGTCTGCTCACGTGCATTTGCCATCGTGCACTGTAGTTCTAAAAGTCCGCTGGCAGCTTCGAATCGTTCGCGGTTGAACCTGGGATTTGTTTGGCGACATGCCTCGGCGATGTCGCTAACGATCTGTGTGAATAGTGCTATTTCAACGTCACTACTTGTAACTGTAGGTGCGTTGTGTTGGAGGGCGTCGGCTAACAGTCTGAAATGTTTTCGGCTCATGCCTCCTATACCGGAAAGGGGAAAGGTATCCGAAAACGTTGCCATTGTGTGACGACGCTGTGGCGATCCGTTGCCCTCGTGCCGCTTGTGTCAAAAGTGGAGGGTGATTTATGATGCGCGGCAGTTAGCCTTGTTGCCAAGCGTACAGTGCGCGTTGTGGACGACGCGAACACGTCAGAGCACAGCGAAGCCAAACAGCAGACCAAACCCGGAAGGAAGCTCTTTTTCCTGCTCATATCAGGCGAGACGTTAGATCAATTCAGAGAGAGGGCAGTGGCGACGGCTCGTGAGACCGGCTTCCTAAAAAAGAAGTCGAACGAAGGCTCGTGAGGGGTGACCGGTGTGCCGGGTGGGGTCTTTGCCAAGCGAGAAAATGACGTTAAGCATGGCTTCCGAAAATTCCCGTGAAATCGAAATTGTCACAGCGAACTTCTACCTCACCGTTTCGCCATCGAGGCAGAATTTCATGACTAAAAAAGATGGCGTGGTAGAGAATTTTTGACGGTACTCGGACTACGGGCTTGACAAACAACAGCTGACTTAGGTACAACCGTTCCTGTCACACTGCTGAATGCTGCGGACACCATCGCGTCCCCGATGAAAAACAATCTCTCGAAATTGCTTAAAACAAGCCTTCTCCTGAGCTGCACCTTTGCTCTTACGGTTTTAGTGCTGCATCGACTTCCCTCTTAGACGGACCTGTTGTAGCCTTCACGCATGTCCACGATCCGTAAGCAATATCCGCACAGCGTGACAGACAGAGAAATTCAACGGTCACTCAGTGCACCGCCCCCATTCCACGCGCGCGCGAGGGGTGTTGCCGGACAGATATCTAGCCGATGACACTTTCTACCGAGGAATCCTGCTTAAGCACGCGAATCTCAGCGCGCGGCCCGAATTTTGCTGGCGCCTTTTTGCAAGGTAAGCAGGCCTACTTAATTAGGTTGAGTGTCGGAAACGGGAATCTCGATGACTTCGTTGCCACAACGTACCGAGACGAAATCTTTGTGTCAGCTTTAGTGTCGCCGCGAATATCGAGCCGCACTTAGAAGGGGCATCACGCTTAGAGCGAGCAGCACCCAGGTTACGCCGCCATCAGGGACGCTCCTGTTCGGCCTAGTTGCTGTTAGCGTGAGGTCGTTCCCGTTGCCACCTTCATAGCTAACCTCGAAAATATTGCCCCTCGCTCGGAACATCGAATCGTCGGGGAGATTGCTGAACACGCCGGCAATCAACGAAGCCGCGGTATTGTCAATCAAAGTGAAGACTGTGCCCGGCGTGAGCGCGCCGCCGTGAAGATCAGTAAGGGAAAACTGCGCGCCGTTAATCGTCACGCCATCCGCGATAACTTCATCAGCAGTCCTAGTATGACGATTCAACTCGAACTGGTAGGTGGCGTCAGCGTTTAGTGTAAGCGTGCTCTGGATCGTAAGCGTGCCGGCGCTTAGGCTCGGACCGGGGGAAAGAGATGCACCGTGGCCGCTTCCTGTTCCGATGGTCACGGGGCCGGCTATTGTGCCTGTACCGCCGAGCGTACCGGCGTTGACGTGGACCGCACCGCTACCCGTGCCGGAGCCGGTCGTGTTATTAACCAACAGTATGCCCGCATTAAGGGTGGTGCCTCCAGTGTAGGTGTTAGCGCCCGAAAGTGTGAGCGTACCCGCGCCGTTTTTGGTCAGCGAGCCGCCGCCCGCACCGCCGACAATTCCCCCATCCTGCATCACTCCGGAAAAGGTCTTGCTCAGGTTGTTGCTGCCCACGGTCAGATTGTTCGCCCCTAGGAAAATACGCCCATCTCCCTCTATGGAGCCGACCGCCACGCCCGGGGCGTAATGAAAGCTTACGTCCAAGTTGCCGTTGCCGAAAACCTCAACCTGCGATGTGCCACCATCGGAATCATCCCAAAATATCGTTTGTCCACCGTTGTTGATAATCGTCGCGCTACCCGCGGTCGAGCTGCCGTGGAACTCCGTGGTTGCGCCGTTGCCCAAGTTGATGATCGTCGCGCTGCCCGCAGTCGACGCCTCGCCCCTGAAACTCGTTAAGCCGCCGCCCGCGCCGTTCGCCCCGGCCAAGTTGATGATCGTCGCGCTGCCAGCCGTCGACGCGCCGTAGAACCCCAGGAAGGCACCGCGCGCGCCGCTGGTTGCGCCGCCCATGTTGGTGATCGTCGCGCTGCCCGCGGTCGAGGTGTCGCCGAAGTCCGTCTCGCCGGCCGAACCGCCGGGTAAGTCGCTGGCTGCTTCACCGTAGTTGGTGATCGTCGCGCTGCCGGCCGTCGAGCTGCCGCCGAACGCCGTCAAGCCGCCGTGCGTGTCGCCGGTTGCGCCGCTCAAGTTGGTGATTGTCGCACTGCCCGCGGTGGAAGTGTCCAAGAAGTCCGTCCTGCCGCCGGCTGCGCCGCTCGCGCCGGGTGCAACGCCACCGCTGTTCATAAAGATGGTGGAGTTCCCAGCGGTCGCGCTATTGGTGAAAACTATTTGTCCGAGGTTGCCTGCTCCATCGACGGCAGTCACAAAGTTCTGTGTGGTACCAGAATTGTTCGTGATGCCCGCGCCGCTAATCGTGAGAGTGAATCCCGGATTTGCGGTGATGGTGTAGGAACTCGTGGCGGCAGGGGTAAACGTGATGCTATTCACCTGCATATTCGCAGAAAGCGAGACATCGGTCGTATTCGACAAACCGAACGTTGCCGTATCCGCTGACCCATTGGGGACCGTCGTTGGCGTCCAATTCGCAGCCGTATTCCAATCGCCGGAGCCGGGGTTAAGGTCCCATGTCGCGCTTCCGGCCTGGGTGGTTTGAATGCAAAGCATCAGAAGTAACGCGGCTAAAATTCCAGTGATGAATGCGACTGGAAATAAATGTCGGCAGAGAAAATGCGACCGGCTCATTAAATTTGGCATGGATAGGGTTGCACAACTGAGCGGAGTCGGACGATACATAGGGAGTTTTCTTTCTATCCTCCCTGTCAGTTGCTCGCGTTCGAACTGCAAACCTGGAAAGAGAGAGGGACTAACCGGGAGGAACAAACCCTCGCTCGATCCAGATTATTTGGCCGAAGGATGCGCACAAACGTTCGCCGATGTCCAGCTTTATCTTACTAGGGGATCGGCGTTTGGACTGACAAGCGGAACCTCAGTCGAGGGTGAGGTGGCTTGGCTGTAGTCGCCTAACGGACTTGACGCATTGCCAGCTCAACCCCTTCCCCATTAGTACAACAACCTGTGACTCGCGACGGCTCAACAACATTGGTCGATCTTCCCTAATGGCTTTTCGTTTGCTACGCTTTCTCTTCATTGGTTCGTAAGTCGATTTTGCCTGAGACGGTGTAGCAACATGCAATACTGGGAAATCGTTGCTGCCAAGCTTTCCGCTGCTGGCTGGTCATGGGGGTATTGCAGCGCTGTTACTCCCCAGGGTTGGCTTTGGGTTGTTGACGCGCACCGGAGCGATGGTCGCCGTTATATCGTCCAGTCTGATGAGTTGCTCAGCGCATTCCTGGAATTGGAAGCGACGCTGCTGTGATTTGCCGTCCGTAATGGTTCGCTTCTGCTTTGTTACCGCACTCTTCACGCCCTGCCGCGGTTATGCGGAAGGAAAGGGCGTAGCACAAATACCATTACGACAATTGCGCATACCGCCGCGCAAAGCATCGTTCGCGTAGGCGCGCCTCGCTATCTGCTCATTCTGCATTCCAGCAGAAGAAGGACCCCACGCGCCGCACTGATTTAATTATCGCACTCCTCAATGCAATTATCGTACTGCTCTTTGGCATCTTGAAGGCACATTCGTAAATCGTCTGCCTCGTCCGGCTCGTCATGCAGCAGATGGCATGAATCTACCTCGGATTGATATTTCTCCTTGCAATCGGATTTGCAGCCCGCCCAGAGCATTGCCGCCGATGCAGTGTATAAAGCGATCAGCAGTATTATTCGTCTGATTGTCATTGATTCGATTGCTCAGGGAGAGCGATAAATGGCACCAGAACACGTGTCAGTCGCAGGCGTTTTCGAAAAGGCCCGGATGTGATCACTATAGCGCAGCGGCGCTGACACGAAAAAACCACCGCAACTTTTACGCACGGCACACCTCCGGCACGTGGGCATGTAAATGTTTTTCCAATCGGAGATTGACTTCCGCGCAAATGGCCAAAGCTCTCTGGCCAACACGCAGAGTTGATGATTATAAATCATCACCTTGAGGCATGATTGGTTCAGCTCGCTGACTGCTGTGCAAAGTTGAGCTTGGTAGTCAACCGGATCAATCCAGAGCGCATCCAGATTTGTTTTTGTGAATCCCGTCATTTCTAATCCCATGAGTGCAACCTGATCCACGAATGGAATATTTCGAGCGATGAACCGCGCGGTTTGCGGGAGCCGCTGATAGGTCTGTTTGTGAATCACGAAGCGAATTTCAATCCTTTGCTTGCACCGTTCTAGATTCATGATTCCTCGAAGCGTTTCGTCGAATGCCCCTTTTGCTTGGACTACAAAGTCATGTTTGCTGGCGACATCTGAATATAGCGGAATCCCGACCATTAAATCGGGGTGATAAATCGCTGCCATCTGACGAGCGAAGTCGAGCGAAAACAATCGTCCGTTCGTTAAAATGTGAAGACTTGTGTTAGGCAACCATCGCTTAGTTGCTTCAATTACCTCCAGAAACTTCTCTCCCAAAAGTGTCGGTTCACCGCCGGTAATGCAAAGCTCCCTCGTCTCAGACGACATCAAAGGAATGGCCTCCAAAATCTCTTCGACCAAATAGCCATCGTCGATAGAGCGCGGCGGTTGCGAACACATCAGGCAGCGGCTGTTGCACCGCTCGGTGAAAAACAAAGTATTGTGAGGAGAATTTCGGCGATAGAGCACGCGAAGCTCGCCAGCGCGACGGTTCACTCGAACAATGTCGCCCGCGCGCAGGTATTCGAAGTCTGTCGGAATTGGTATTTCATCGGGCCTCGCCTTCCCGATCCGCAAAACGCATCTAAATCCATCGGCTGAAACGGGGTCATCCCCGCGAGCAACCAGCGCCTCGCTGTTGTCGTGCTTGGTGTCAGACTCAGCGATTCGCGCTATGAACGGTTCCGCGCCCGTCAATTTTGGAATGCTTGCCGATAGATTCATTAAATCCAACTTCTCAACACGGACGCCGCCTGCGGATTATCTTCTAATAAACGAATCAGATGGCGCATAAGCTCCATGTTGCGCTTGCAGAAAGCGCTGGTCGGACGGTGCCCGACGATGTCGCCCTGCGTTCGATGATGAAAAACCGGATCGCTCCCGCAGAAAGGTAGGAGCGCGCAATCGCAGCATCCCGGCAGACCCTCAAGCATCGTGTCAAATACCATCGGCAACAGGTCGCTATCCAAGAACAGCTCGCGGTGCGTGTTGTGGACCGTCCCTAACCTGAAAGTCTTGTCGCCCATCTCGGCAAGCATCCGGCCCTCGTCCGACGCGTAAACGTCCCCATCGTAGTTGTAGACGAGCACGCCGATTCCGATTCCAGCGGGTGATTGCAGATCGACGTAGTTGGTCGGGTAAGAGGTCAACATGCGCTGCAAGAGTAATCGCGAATAAACCTCGTTCATCCGCACTCCAGCCAAGTTCAGGTTGATGATGTGTTGAAGACCCCGCTTAAAAAATTCGATGAATTGTTCGGTCTCATAACCGATCCGAGTAGATGTCTTGGCCGCAAATCCGTATGGACTGATGTAGCGAAGAAAGATCGATTCGAAACCGAGGCGAGAATATTCATCAATGATTGCCTCTGGCTGTTTGAGGCTTTCGGCAGTCGAAGTCATAAGCGCTGACACAGCATCCGCCCCGAGGCGGTTCCGAATCCGTTGAATTCCGTCAACCGCCCGTGCATGACTGTTCCGATTTGGGCGCGGTCGATTGTGGTTGTGAAGGTCCGCCGGGCCGTCAAGCGAAGTCGAAAAGTAGATTCGGTGCTCAGCGCAGAAATCCAGCATCTCGTCTGTCAGCAGCGACAGATTAGAGGTGATGACGAATTGAATGTCCCTCCCATTATTGCGCCGGTTGACCTCGTTAACGACGTGCTGAATGAGGGGGAAATTGAGAAGAGGTTCTCCGCCTTGGAATTCAACTTTCAGGTAGGGAGACGGGCTTTGAAACATCAGGCCAATCGCGCGGTCCGCAGTCTCAGGCGTCATATCGTATGCCGTGCGATCTTCTGACACGCGCGAGACTTGGCAATATTGGCAAGAGTGATCGCAGCGGAGTGTGACGACGAACAAATGCAGAGCGGTAAACTGGGGCAGTTGCGCCTGACGCGTCCGATATTTTGTGGCGAGCAGTTCGCTGTAAACAGTTGAATCGTCGTCAGCCAAGAAATGATCAGCTTTCAGATCGTCGTAGAAAGTCGAGTGCGATGGAATTCGATAGTTAACTAGATCATCAAGCTGGTCGCGTTTCATCACCCGATGACCACCGGCCAAATTTGTCACGACATACCGGTCGCTATCCAACCAAAGGAAGCGGAGCGGAAGCAGTCGATAGCCATCAGTTTGATAACTATCTAGCTCGCGAAAACTTCGATTAAGACCCGGCGTCACCGTTTTGAGGGTGTTGAATTTTTTGAGACACGCGGTCCGGCGATTCGGATTCCGAATTTGCGAGACCTACGCGAGAAAGCGCGTGTGCGAATATGAGATTGCGTATTGGCTCTGATTCATGGGAGACCACCTCACGCAACCGTTGGTCCAAGACTTCGTTGCAAAATTCTCCTGCGATTGAATCCAACGGGACTTGTGGTCCTTTCGACCGGAAACGCACTTCGACAATTCGCTCGCTGCGATGTTGCAGGTGAACGAAACAGCGGTCCGTGAATTTGTAAGCGACCTTCAGAAGCGCTGGTAAACCGTAAACTTCCAAGTCGGCCTCCATCAAAAGGCCATCATCGTCCTGATGCAAGAATCGAGCCGTCACAATGCGGGGATTCTATCAAGAGGAGTTCCAAGAGAAAAGAGGGATTGCGTTCTGCTTACCGTTTTGACAAAATTGGCCATTTCAGCCCTACCGCTCCCCAATGAAAACCAAATTCTTAATAAAAAATTGGTCCTCGGTTACGACTGCAGCCGCCGTGCTTCTCGGTTCGTCAAGCCGCGCTCCAGCGAGCAGGTCAATTTCTGAAGACGAAGCGTCGAAACTTGGAGACGGAGAACCCTTGGAACCGTTGATCTTGAAACCTTCGTCGATAAAAATTATCCCTGAACAGCGGTTCGCGGGCCACGTGTCACACGCGTCACACGCGTCACACGCTTCGCACTACTCAGGCTCAACTGGATATGGGCCGCGCCCGACACCTGAGGAGTCTCCGTCTCCAACCCCCTCGCCCCAGGTCTCGCCAACACCACAATCGGCGTATCTGAGCGCGAGCCCCGCCGCCTCGGCTCAACCGCGTCTTAAAAAGGCCGAACCGTCCGAAACCAGTAGAATTGAACTATCGACCGGCGCTATAATTTACGGAACATTACTCGTGAAGTCAGCCGGGGGTATTACACTTAAGGGATGGGATGGCAAATCCTACAAATTTCAGCGTCGCGAGTTAAGCTCTCGTACTATTGCGGAACTTCAATTGCCTCAGGAGCAATCAACTGACACAAAGCCGATGGCAGCTACATCGGAAGCAACGGATGCTACGGGTCTACGTCAGAAGAATGAAGAATTGGAACAAACTATCAAAACGCTACGTTCCGATAACGCCGCTCTTCGCGAGCAGCTTCACCCGGTGACCGGAAGACAAGCTTATCCAGGACCGGGACGGAGCTTAAGCCCAACGGCACCGACCGCGACTAGCAATGCGACGCAAGATAATTCTCAAGCATATTGGCTTAGTGGAACTGGGAAACGGCACAACAAAAACTGCCGATACTACGGCACGGGCAGTGGACATCCGTGCGGACCGAGTGACGGAGTACCATGCAAAATTTGCGGTGGTTAGTTGCTGTATGGTTGCTCACCTCCAGTTGTCTCGCCGATCAGTTTTCGATAGTAACATGGAATCTTAATTGGTTTCCGGGAAAGAATCCTGCTTCTAACCCGGCTCAGCGGGCGTTCCATATGTCCGAGGCCCGAGACGCTCTTCTCAACATCAAGCCGGACATTTTGTGCCTTCAGGAAGTTCGGGATTACGAGTCAGTTCAGCAATTAGTTGATGTATTACCAAGATTTCAAGTTCATGTCGTGTCTAGGTTTAGAGAACGTATCGGTAACATTCTCGGCATTCAGCAAACTGCGATTTGTGCAATCAGACCAGCAGAAGCGGCTTGGTCGGAGAGCTGGCAGCGCGGCAAGAGCGACCCGCCGCGTGGTTTTTCATTTAGCGCAATTCGCACTAGCGACGGTAACTATCTTCTCGTTTACAGCGTCCACTTCAAAAGCAACTTGGGTTCCTTGCCGGACGATTTTGCGAAACGAGAAGAGGCCGCTGGCCAACTTCTCGACCACGAATCAGCGATGGAAAAAACATATTCCACAATCGGAAAAGTGTCTGTTGTTGTGGGTGGCGATTTCAACACGACGCCGGATGATCCGCGTTTTGCATCGGACCAGACGTTTCCTCTGTTAAGAAAGAGTTTTTCATGGTGCTGGGAGAAAATTCCGCCTGGCAATCGCGTCACCATTCCAGGTCACGGACGGTATCCTGACGCGACGTTCGATGGATTTTTTACTAAGAATTGCACGATCATTTCAGCGGATGTTGTGAACACGGGAGAAGTCAGCGACCATCGACCCGTTCGAATGCTGATTGCAGTTCCCTAAATCTACTTGAGATCAGCTAGCGGCTTCCACTGCTGCGAATCTTCACAAAATACCTATGAACAGTCTTCGTTGTCCGCGCGGATCGCGCATCCCGGAAGTGGAAAGTACCCAGACGCTACTTTCGATTATTTCTTCACGAAGTCGCTGCGACCTTTGGGCTTCCCACGCTCGGAACGTTCTCCCTTGTCCGATCATGCCTCGGTCACCTGCGAGTTTGAAGTCGTACGCGTTACTTCGTCTCGCTGAAAGCATACTTGAGAATCGCAGATTTAGCTGAATGGTAAGCGCACTTTTGCCATTCGAAGTATTACGCCGACAGATGAGTTAGCACCTGATCCAGCGATATGAACACAATTATTTTCGCGGTTGGGTGGTTAGCACTATGCGGCGAGGTAAACGCTTCACCCGGTACTTTTCAGATCAGCCGCGTGGCCGCGCCGCAGCGTTACGCGCTGCCCGCACTTTTCGAGACAAGCTCGTGTCTCAGCTAGCGCCGCCAACTAAAATAAAACGGCGGGATATTCGCAACACTACTGGCGTAATTGGCGTGGCGCGCGTCATGGAACATACGCGGTCCGGCAGTCTGTTGGTCCGTTACGTAGCATCATGGCCGAAGTCGAACGGCCAGCGAGGCAGGGCGACTTTCTCCATTGCGCTTTATGGTGAAAAGCAGGCGTTCAGGCATGCGGTTTCTTCGCGCCGAGCAGGCGTGAATGAACTAACGCGCCGCTGCGCCGCTGTGAGGAACAGATGAGCAAGCGTCGCCGCGAGACTGTCGAATGATTAGGTATTGGTTCGGAAGAGCACGCCTAGCCGGGGTATTTACCATTTTACCGATTGGCCTCGTGTTACAGATTGGAGGTTGTGCGGTAAATCTAAGCGCACACTATGAGCCAACTCCGGCAACAGTCAGCGTTTCAGGATACTATCGGAAGGACGGTACGTACATTCATCCTTATCATCGCCGCCCCCCGGAGGCGCTCAGCACGATGCCCCGTACGAGAGAGCCGCAACAACTAAAAAGCTGGGTGGAGGCTTCGTGTCGCTGGTTGGAGGTATCGCTGTCGTGGTAGTAATCCTTCAATTCTTCCGCGCCTCGGATTGGGATCTCCTGCCCGAATTGAAATACGGGAGTCATCTCCCTGAAAGGCCGAAAACGATTGAGGTGCCCGGTGAAGTCGCTCGCGCACGGGCGCTCTGGGCATGTTGGCGGTGCCGCCGAATAATCAAACTGAATGACACCTATTTTTACGCTCGCGCTGGGCGCCAAGAGAAATACTGTGTTGATTGTCGGAGTTGTCTAATCGACGAAGAAGCCGCTGAGAGGCCGAAATGGATGGCGTATGAAGCGGCGGTCAAACACGAAAGGGCCGAAAGATTAAAACTTCGCCTTGAGCAGTACAAACGATTTTACGGAAGAATGCCCGAACCCACAATCGGGATGTCGATTTGAAACGCCGGAAGATTCTCGAATGCGCGCTTTTCCGGCCTTCTCTATATTAAGCTCTCTGCTGCGCTGGATCTCTCGGGCCAAAGCTGAGCTGACAAACCTGACACATCGCGCGTGCACGTGCGTGCGCGCCTTGGTACGCCGCTTTGTCCACTCGCGCCCCATTTTCGGCACGCATGAGACAATGTAAGATAACCACAATTCAGCAGTTTCCGCTCTAGCTGAGCAGGTGTGAGCGCGTGAGATAACGTGAGCAAATTCGCAGTGGACTCATTGCGAACGAGACGCTCTACCAACTGAGCCACTGTTCGATCCGTTGCGAGATGAGCCTCGCTTTCAAAAACTAGTCGCAAGATCTTTTCCACAAGCCGCTCCATAAGCTCGGGCATTTTCAGCCTAGTTAGGCGAACTGGATTTCGCGCTTGAACGGTTTGCTGCGGCTGTTCGCGTTCCGGGAATGCCCAGCTATGGTTGGCTAAAACTGTTGGCGTTTTGAGACCCGGTGCGCGGTGATCCCCCCTTCGAAGAAATCGTTGCCTCGTTGATACCAAAGAAGCGCAGTTAACCCGTTAGAAAATCGAATCACCTCCTCGCGAAGGCATTCGGAGTTAATCCGATTTAACATTTTAACGCGGCGCAGCCATTTCCGCGTAACCTCGCGCCCGCATTGGGACAGTACAGCTGTGAACGGCCACAAATGGAATCGCATTACGAGAAGCCAAAAGGCCAATACAACGGGAGAAAATCAAATCATGAACAGTTCAAATATTAACCCCAGGAATTCAGTGAGCCGGTCGCCTCTGCGACGCGAGTTCCTTCTCATCGTTATCGGCCTTATGCTGGCATACTTTCCGCTTTTGCCGGCGGTGCAAGCCGTTAGCCCAGCACCGGACGGCGGCTATCCAGGTAATAACACTGCAGAGGGAGATTCTGCCCTTCAGGATCTCAACAGCGGCACCGACAACACAGCCATCGGTTTCGGTGCGCTCTTTGGCGATACAACCGGCAATCGCAACACGGCTACGGGTAGTAGTGCGCTCGCAGACAACCAAAATGCCAGCGATAACACGGCTACCGGCTTTCAGGCGCTCGTACTCGACACAACCGGCAGCTCCAACACGGCCAACGGTTCTCGCGCGCTCCAATCCAACACAAGCGGCAGCTCTAACACCGCCACCGGTGCTGATACGCTTACTCGCAATAACGGTGGTGCCGATAATACAGGGACAGGTGCGAATGCACTCGCCAACAACACAAACGGCTCCGAAAACACGGCTACCGGTTTTCAGGCGCTCGCATTCAACGCAAGCGGCGGCGACAACACAGCCACTGGTCTTGATGCGCTATTTAGCAATACATCCGGCGGCGACAACACCGCGAACGGAGTGGGTGCTCTTTACAGCAACTCAAGCGGCAGTTTCAACACTGCCGGTGGCGTGAATGCGCTCCGCAATAACAAAGGCAGCTCCAACACAGCTGTCGGTATTCAGTCTCTTAATAATAATAGCAGCGGCAGTAGCAATGTGGCGATTGGCGCGCTGGCCGGTCAAAATCTCACGACTGGAAATAACAACATCGATATCGGGACCAACGTGCTCGGCAACGCAGGCGAAGCGAACACCATTCGCATTGGTAAGTCCGGCACGCAGCAAAAGGCGTTCGTCGCCGGCATTTACGGTAAGACGGTGGCGAGCGGCGTAGGAGTGATCATTAACGCGAGCGGGCAGCTTGGGACGGTGCAGTCTTCAGCGCGCTACAAAGATGACATCAAGCCAATGGACAAAGCGAGCGAAGCTATCCTCAAGCTCAAGCCAGTCACCTTCCACTACAAGGAAGGGCTCGATCCAGAGAAGATCCCGCAGTTTGGCTTGATTGCCGAAGAAGTAGAAAAGGTGAATCCTGATTTGGTAGTTCGCGATCAGGACGGGAAAGTGAGCACCGTTCGCTACGAAGCGGTAAACGCGATGTTGCTCAACGAGTTTCTTAAGGCGCATCGCAAACTTGACCAGCAACAAGCCATGATCGACCGGCAGCAAAAACAAATCGAGGCTCTTACTGCGACAGTCCAGAAAGTGAGCGACCAAGTCGCTCTCAGCAAACCTGCACCACAGTTAGTCGCCAACCCTTAAATAGCCTCGTCGCCTATAGATTCTTGAACTCGGCCAATCTTGAAACGGTTGCGCCAATCGCTTCCGCAGAGTGCGACACATCGGAGAAGGCAGAGATTTGCAACGTGCGGTAGGTTTTTTCTCCTTTTCCAAGCCAGCGGTCTGCGGTAGAACGGAATGGATGAGTCGGCTTTTGCAAGGCCCCACCGAGGGAAGAAAGCGGATTAGGCCGAATAATCCGGCAAAGCGTTACCGAATAATTCACCCCACTCCTCGTTAGCCTATGACGCGCAATGAACCTCGAGTATAAGAAGCCAGGTGCTTGGCTTTGGACGCGCCATGAAAGCAAATCACTCCAGCAGGAAGTCGGTGCAGGCGTACTTCAGCGTGATTGGCGCTTTCGCATTCCAACCGACATTCCCGGCCAGTTTCGCGAATACACGCTCGACGAGTTGTTGCAGATTGATGCGATCGCAGCGTATCAGAAGCAGCCGCTGCCGCCGCCGACGGAATTTCCGCAGCCAGTTACCCCGTTAGGCTTACTACTCGCTCGTTACCTTAGCCGCTACGTCGGCGTCAACTACCGCGACACGAAAAAGTTTGAGCGGGCGTTATTGACACGCGTCTCCGACGATTTCTTTACAGTTTTTGCCGCAGAGAATCAAACCAGCTTCTCTTTTCCGTTGCGCCATGTCCTGAGTGTGGTCGAAGCCGATAAGGGCGTATCGACTGGTGTGATTTTCCGAGATCAGTTTTGCGTTGTCATCGGTGTTTCACGTTGTCGTCTATTCTGGCGCTGTTGGAATATCCATCCCGCTCTGAACGAGAGACCTAACCAGGTGATGTAGCCAAACCGCTGACCGTCGCGATGCGCAGATTTGATCTTATGAAACAGTTGTCGATGTTTGCCACGCTCGCCGCTGCCAGCGGCAGCTCAACTCCGTCTCGTTAGGCCTATGCAGCGCATAACATCCAGGCTAGTGCTGATATTCACGATAGCACTCGCGCTGCGCGGAAGCGCTGAAACCACTGATTGGCGTGGTGCTGTTTTCCGAAGCGTCAACGAAGCTCCCGCCATAAAAATCGTTTCGGATGACAGCTTGAGTTTACTCCAGAGCGCGATGGGCCGAACTTAGTGTGCAAGTACTCACGTGATGGAGACTCTCTTCGGGTCGTCGCCACAGTTCTCGGCTCGACGCAAGCTATCTACTTCAAGTTCGTTCCAGAAGGACTTCAGTCTCCCGATGGAACGATGCTGTACGACGTCGCTCACATCGAAGCGGCGTCCAAAGCGGCCGGTGCGGAACGCCAGCGGCGGGTAGATGCTGCTGTCGTAGCAGCTATCGCTCCCACGGCGACTGTCACTCCCCAAGCAAAAACAACGCGAGGCGATTCCGCCGTGATCATGCTTCAATCCGTCCGCGTAAATATTCCACGTGGCGAGGTCATTATTCCGCGCGGCACCAAACTCCGCCTCCTCTCGGAGACAGCTCAGCAGTTTGTCGTAGACTATGACGGCTTTTCTGTCCCGGTGCCGACAAGTTCCGCTGCTGTCGCAACAGCCACACCAATCCCACCGCCGCCGTCTGTTGCTCCGATGCTTTCCGGCCCCGCCGCGAAGGCCTTCGCTGTTGCTGCCCCACGACCTGATTATCCTTACGAGGCGCGGACCCGCAAGATCACGGGTAGCGGCGTATGCGTACTCACGGTCGATACTGGCAGCGGCGCGGTCACAGACGCGACGATGGCGCAGAGCATTGGCAATCCGATTCTCGACAATTCAGCTGTCAGCGCCTTTAGACGTTGGCGATTCAAACCGGGTACAGTCGCGAAGGTTCGCATGCCTATCACCTTCACTATGAGTGGAGCATCGTATTAGGCCTAAACGTGCCGTGAGACGCGCACCGTTCGCTTTATTGGTATTTGTCGTTGCATCGGCATTCGCCAAGTCGACGGCACCAGAGGTAATTTTTATCTCGCCGTGCGAGTGTCAGGAATTCCACGGCAAAAATCGGTGGATAGTTAAGACCGATTTTACGCCCGTCCCGTTGGATAAGTCCGCGATTCAATCGGTGACACCGTCACAGATTTACGCGTGGGAAGGACTAGAGGCGGATGTAGATTTAACGCCCTACTCAGAAGCGCGAATGCCGTCAGAGGAAAAGTGGTGTGCTCTCACTGGCCGCGTCGTTGACGCAAAAGTGGAAGCAGACGGCGACATCCACATCGCGCTTGAACTGCCGGCGCGCCGGGCCTAAGAAATCGCCAACGAAGACTCCTCGAGATCTTGCCTCCGAACGGTGATTCGCTGGGGAGGAGCGACCGCCGGAACTTCGAGCCAGCCCCCTTCGTCAAAAAACCATCCACGGCGCTCGAGTTTTACGAAAAGCGGGTGGACGTGTGAAAACCTATCGATGGGAATGGACGCCTCACCGGCAAAGGCGTTCCCGCGATAACGCATCGTACCGAGCTGCCGACCGGCAACGCAACTGAGTATCCGGGTTGGACGACTTGGAAGCCGTATGCTGACACAGGTCAGTGCTCCCGATCTATCATATCCCAGCACAAAAAGCCTTGGCTTGGCAGCAGGCAACGGTTGCATTGTAAGCTGCAGCTTCAAGCGGACCATGTCAGCTTGCCTTGTGACGGAGTAAATCGAGCCATCGGCAACCGTTTCCTCTCGCGGTCGAAGCTTCAGGAATTGCTCGGGACGAGTGGCGTATCCGAGGAAACGTCTTTGTGACAGTTTAAGCTGCGTTTTGTGACAGCGAATCGCTCGAACTTTGGTCAGCGCTTCGTCTTTTGATTGTTGAAGGTTGATTGCGCGATTGGTAAACGCACCGCTCTTGCCGTGAACCGCGTAGCTCCAAATGGACATTTGCCCGGCTGGTAGGGGAAAATCGCACGACGCGAGTCGAAGCATGACGCCGAGAGCATTGTGATCGGGATGCCTGTCGGCTATCGACGGGACCAAAAGATGGGTCGGCGCCCACCTGCTAATCATTGTTTTAAAGAGCTCCAGCATCGATCCACAATTTCGCGTTAGCAGATCCGTCAGGCCCTGGTCGGGCAAGGCAAGATAACGCACATTCGAAGCAGGCGCGCCCAGAACACGCAACGCGGCGAGCGCTTCCGCGCGCCGTAATTTGCCCCAACGTCTGCGATCGCCCATAGCCAACCGCCACTTGCGTTCGACGAAACGCTGCGGCCACGGATTGTTATCCCCATCGGTGGCATAAATAACGCGGACCGCCGCTCCCGCACGAAGCGCTTGCTGCAAAATGACGCTGCACGCCAGCGCTTCGTCATCGGGATGCGGCGCGATCAGCATCAATCTCGTATTCGAATCGAAGCCCGGAGTTATCACAGTTGAAAGTTTCTTTAGCAGAACAAGCAATCAGGAAGTGCAATCTCGATCATCTGCCAGGTAACGTGACGTAATTGAATGGGGTGAAGTGTCGATCGACAGCCTGCGCCCAAAAGACCACGAGATCGTGTCCGGTGGAAGTTTGCACGAAGGTGTGAATGCCCGGTGAAAGAAAGCGCTCCCTTCTTTCGTACCGCTCGCCGTCGAGCACGCCGGTTACAGTGCCAATGTCGCGCGCGATGATTTTGTACGAAGCCGGAATAACGATTTCAAAATCAAAGTGCTTCTCATCCGTGGCTGAGTGCAACAGCACACCCGCCACCCGCAGTTTGTATCCAATCGGCAAGTAATTCTGTTCGACCCAGCGAAGTGTGGCTGCCGGCATCTGGGTCGGCAAGGTGGCGACGCAGGTATGTGTGTCGATGCAACGCTGGATTGCATTGTCTGCCATCAATCCACGCCGGAAACGTTCCTCAGTAAACGTTTCTACAACGGGATAAAAGCAACGCTGCCGAAAAACCGTCTCTCCTTTGCGATCAAAAACGAAGTCACCGGGCTCAGTAAGTTTAAGCGTGTCGCGCAAAAGATCACTCTCCAGTTTCGCCTCGTCTTTCCAGAGCGGGTGAACCAACAAGGCCACCACTAATTCGCATACACCAAACCAGGCGGGGATGGGCACAACACGCCAGATCTTCATAGTGCGATTCCGTGCCCAGCGATCCCAAATCGTCAAAACCGCGCCTGTCCCAATGACAAAAACGAGCGGATAAAAGGGAAGGGAGTCCTGCCCCGACAGGAAAGGCCAAAAAGAAAAGAGCGCGGTAATATAGAACCCGGTCGTGACCAAGACAAAACTTCGGCGCGCCGCCGCCTCGGCCCCGGGGGTTACGCCAGCGATCCGATGCGCCCCGAGAATGACCAGTGGGAATCCGACAGCAAAGATAATCACCCACCATGTGGGATGATTTCTCACCCCTGGCACGATGTTGTTATCGAAAACCCAATAGCGGAACTGCGGCCAAATGCCGTAGAATGCAAACGCGGCCGCGATCGTAGCCGGAACACTCAACGCGCTGGCGAAGAACGCTGCCAACGCGCCGCCGAGATTCCGCCCTCGACCGATACCCAGTCGCTCGCGGCCAACGAGAACCAAAGTCACTGAGCCCCCGATCAGGATCGACACGGCGAGGAGCGATGTTTTCATGGAGACGCCAAAGCAGAGACCCAAGAGAAAACCCGCGATCGCCGCGCGCCGCGTTGTCAATGCGCCATTAAGCAACACCACCATGCACAACAACCAAAGTGGAGCCCAAAGGTTGTCCGTCCGAAATTCAACCGAACAAAAAAGGTAATCGAAGAAAAGTCCCACTAGAATGGCTGCCCAGACGCCGACGCGCCGGGAAAAAAGCAGCGATCCGATCCTATAGGTGCACCAGAAGGCAACAATGTAGAGCGGTTGCAAGGCGATCCGCATCCAGTACAGGATCGCTCCGCGGTCGCCGACCAGCTTGTAAATCGGTGCGCATAGTATCTGAAACAACGGCATGTGGTTATCGGCCAGATCGCGATACTGAACAAAACCGCGAGCCCAGCCCCAAACGACGTGCAGATGTTGCGGCTCATCGGGACCAAACCTGTAGCGCGCGATGGTAAAGATCCTCAGAAGCATCACCGCAATGAGGAGCAAGGCCGCAGAAGTCAATTCGTGCGGGTAGGACAAACCGAAGTAATCGGCGATGCGCCGCGTTAACACTCGGTCCCGGCCGGCCAGCGTCTGGTTTACGTCACCGTTCACCGTAGAAATCCTCGGTGTGTTCGTGCGTCTCGATCACGTTGCCAGCGTAACGACAGTGCCCTTGGTTCTCGCAAATGTCGCGATATTGCACGAATCCCAGGAGCCCACGCCCAAATCACACGCAAATTCTGCCACTGGTCGGAGCCAAACGTTGACTTGGCCGCCGGGCGCCTGAACCCAGGTACCGTTACCCTCGTACAGACTGCCAGTTCCATTGTCGAAGAAACAGGGGCCTGAAACGACGGTAGCTCCACCACTGCCAGCTCCCGTACTTCCACCAGTGGGGGCTCCGCCGGCAAACACAGGTTGATTCTGCAACAGACCGGCAACCGCCAACGCAGCTGCCAAAACGAATAATGTCGCTGAAGTGCGCCTTTTCATAGGGAGGGATTTGGCCGCAAAACGACGAACGTTGTCAAGAATAACTTCCTCAGAATCAGTAGGATACTGCCCTACAGCCTAACCAGGCGATGAGCCAACGGCCCCACCTCGAAATAAGTTCAGTGTGCTTGTGACGATACCCTGCCGTGGCGTATCTCTTTCTCGTTGGGCCTATGGATCCAGGGGTGAAAAAGTTGCCGGATCGCAGCCCACGTAGCCCGCGCGTGATCGCTAGAGAGAACCGAAGAAGCTATGACTTCGATTGTACAGAAAGTGAGCGATCAAATAGCGCTCAGCAAACTTGCACCACGGTTAGTCGCCAACCCTTAAAAGCCGCTGGCCTCGCGTAAGCCGCCACGGAAATAGCGGAAATTACATGGCTACGAAAAGGCCTCAGGACCTACGCCTTTTTATGCCAAAAAACTGGGCTACAAGTCTGTCGAGTATCCGCGTCGGAATCAGCCGCGGAATCGTCCAGTTCATGAGACGCTTTGGAACAATTGCAATCCGCACCCTAGGTCGTGGACTGGTCAGGGCCCGCCAGACCGCTTTCCCAATCACTTCAGGGGCGAAACCACTTATCGCTTCTCCTGCCGAGTATCTTTCAAATTTTGCCAATGCCTCCGCAAACGGAGTATTCCGAAATCGTTCGGTTACTCCGGCTTCTGCTTTTTGCCAAATCGGGGTCACCACCGGACCGGGACGAATGATAATCACATCGATTCCAAACAGGATTAGTTCTCGGCGCAAAGTGTCGGAGAGACCTTCGAGGCCAAACTTCGACGCTGTGTAGGCACCGTGAAAGGCCCAGCGATTCTTCCGCTCGTGGAACTGATGTTAATGATTCGACCAGGTTTTCCTTGTCGTGTTGGATCCGCGCCGAGACACGGCAGGAATGCTTTCGTCACAATCAACGGCCCGACTAGGTTCACTTCTAACTGATACCGAAATTGATCAGCCGGAAGATAAGCCAACGGACCTGTAATCTCGATCCCCGCGTTGTTCACCAAACCGTCCAGTGTCGCGGTGCCTAAGTGCCGGCGAACTGTCTCTGCTGCCTGTTGCACCGCAGCTTCGTCTATTACGTCAAACAATAATGGGAGGAAGCGCTCGCCATATTCTAATTGTAAACGATCTGCGTCTGCTTGCTTGCGCACACTTCCGAACACCCGGCATCCCCGCTCGAGAAGCACCTTTACCGTGGCGTATCCGATTCCGGTCGAAACGCCTGTAATAACAACTTGTCTCATTCGGTCGGGGCGTGTTCAGGAGGAGATCGCGACGATGAAAACAGGCGTAGCCACAGGCGACAACCGAATTTCGCGTTACAGATCAGGCCAGGACTTAACAGCAACCGGTGCACGCATCACGGGGTTAAGCCTCTTCGTCAGCGTGGCGCTCCCGTTCCGCGATGAACCGGCAACGTCATTCTTGTCCCTGCTCTTTTCTTGGGTGAGTAGCCTCGCTCCCGGTGTGCAGTCGAATACCTGATGGGCGGAAGATTAGGATCAAGAAATCCGAGTGCGTGGGGAGGTTCGATCACCCGGACGCCTTCTCGTCGCTGCGCCTCGGCGATCTGCTGATGCAACTGTTTCATCTTCGTCCAGTGCACCTTTGGGCGAAAGTGATGTTCCGCGTGATAGCCATTGTTAAACCACAGCAGGTTATACCATTTCGCATATGAGCTGACTCCCCAGGCAATCGGCTTGTCGGGATTACCCCCGTAATGAAGGAAAAAACCGTTTAGATAAGTGCAACAGTGCCCGAGATAGTAAAAGGGAAGAAAGAACAACCAGAACTTCCAATCCAGGACCACGCCGATGGCAATGGTCGCGCCAAGGATCACAATCTCGGCTATACCCCAACGCGCATCGGTTCGATTCTTTCTTTTGATCTCTCTGTAAATGGCCTTGGGATCTTCTCGCAAGTAACTAAGGAAGATGTAGCTGTCCGAAGCGGAAACGGGTTTTTTCGTCGCTACAGCCCGTTTGAGCCGTTTTTTTACGAGGCAGTGGCGCCCGAGCGAGATTGAACTCGTACAGTAGGCGCGATCGAAGAGTCGACCAGGGTCTGCGCTATTGCCGAACCGCGTTTGGTTTTTCGCACTGGCCGGGCGAAGGAATTCCTTGATCCACGGATCGGTCGAAATTTACCTATGAAACGGGCGGCCCCAGGGATAAAAAGGCGCAAAACTAGATTAGCCGCCGCCGCGCGCTAGCGATGGGAACACTTCCGCCACTTGCTTGTTGACCGGGGGCGCATTTCTGATCTATCTTCTTGCAGGTCTTCTCCACGAAATCTTATGAGATCTTGGTTCTCGTGCTTCCTTGCGGCCGTTCTTTGTGCGGTCTCTTTAATACCGACGCCGACATCGGCCTATTATTACCATGGTCGTTACTATCGCTATCGCTACCACGGCCGTTACTATCAGTATCATTACCACGGGGGCTATTATCGTAATCGAGTTTGGGTAGTCGGTAGCAACGGTCGTCCCGGATACTACCGCTATTGGTGAAGCTCCAGCACGCGCGTGATTGAACCTAGCGGTTTAAGCTAGTTGAATAAGACTTGGTTACCTTCTTAGTGGCCTGTCAGGTGATTTGGTTAATCCTCAAAGCTATTCATTAGGCGACTTCGGGAGTTCAAATCCCAGGATTGCTTTCCCTAACCTCGAGGGGATTCCTGATTCCAAAAAACAGAGAGTAGAGCGTGGGCAGAAGAACCATCGTGATGACAGCTCCCAGCGTGAGCCCAAACATGATCACGACCGACAGCGAGATCCAGAACACGTCGCTAAGCAGCGGGATTACTCCCAGCACAGTTGTGCCAGCGGCAAGCAACACCGGTCGCAAAAGAGAGACCGCCGCGTTGATCACTGCGTCGAAAGGAGCCTGCCCGGCTGTTTCGAGCGCATCGGCCTGTCCGAACCATGACCGTCGGTGTGTCCCCGGCACCCGTTGCCGCCAATCGGTAATTTCTATAAGCGGAATCACCCTGTGGCGTTAAAAGAGACTATTGAAGCAAACTTAAAATCAACCAGCCCGGCGAAGCACGCCTAAATCGAACAATGAACCGCGCAGGCGCGAGGAATGGCTCATGTCTCTAACAGTATTGCGGGATTGAACTCTCGCGAACCCACGGCTAAAATCGGGACATGAGAAAGACAGGAGGATTCATGCGACAAACGACATTCGCGATCGCGCTCGTGTCCCTTGCTCTTGCCGTCTCGGCATCGGCCCTCGCGCAAACTTCCGCCGACACCGCGGGCAAGAAGGCCCCGACCGTTCAGACGGCGGAATCGCAGACCGCGATGACGCCGGCCTCGGCCCTGGAGAAGCTGAAGCAGGGTAACGCTCGCTTCGTCGAGAAGAATATGCGAAGTCGCGACTGGCTGGCGAAGGTGTCAGCGACTGCGGGTGGTCAGTATCCGTTTGCGGTGATCCTCGCGTGCATGGACTCTCGCGCTCCGATCGAGATCATCTTCGATCAGGGAATTGGCGACGTGTTCGGGATCCGCGTCGCGGGCAACATCGTCAACGAGGACGTGCTCGGCAGCATGGAGTATGCAACGAAGGTCGTCGGAACGAAGCTCCTCGTCGTCCTCGGGCACACGTCATGCGGAGCTGTGAAGGGCTCCATCGATGACGCGAAGCTGGGTAATCTCACCGGGCTCCTAGCGAAGATCCGGCCCGCCGTGTCGGCATCCGGCCCCGGAAGCTCGAAGGACGACGCGTACGTCACGAAAGTCGCCCAGGCCAACGTGTCTCAGGCGATGAAGGAGATTCGCGAGAAGAGCCCGACGATGAAGGCTCAGCTCGACGCCGGTACGATCGGCCTCGTCGGAGCCATGTACGATGTCTCCACGGGTAAAGTGACGTTCCTGCCCGACTGACGGGGAGGCTCTATCTTCGCCATTCCGAAACCGACGTGCTCGCACTGGCTTTTCCGTAGGCCCTCGACGATCCCGCGCGGTAACGTGCCTATTAACTGCTTTGGCTCGGATTGTCGCTTCGCACCTGAGCGAATCCAAAGACAGGTTTAGTGATGCAAACCCTCTATTCCGATAATTCGATTCACCCCTGCGCCGATTTAGCTCTATGCGAGCCCACGCTAGCAGAGTCTGACAAACTGGCCTTGCTCTGTACCGCAAACGGCGTATAACCGGCATCCGAAATTTAAAAGCTTCTCGCTCCTGACGCGCTCAAGTTCGAGAAACGCCATCAGTTAGTCTAAATTTAGAGGAAGCGCCCTGATATGTGTCATGCTTCTCGGTGCAGTCATACTTGGCCTCCATCCGCGAATCGAGTCTACTATTTACGGATTGCGACCTTGGAAGAATGCTATCTTGTCTTGTCCGCTCTAATGTGGCTATAGGCTCGTAGACACGGCAACGCCTTGCCCTCAGAAGGTGACCGCTTGCGCAAGTTGGAATTGCATTTTGGTGCCCGGGCTAACCCGCAATGTTCCAACTGTAACTCCATGCCGTGCCCCTCGCGCCGTGCTCGGCCGACCTGTTGGCTGAACGCTATTCGTCTTTACCGCGACGTTGCTTCCGTTCACCGAGATCGACGTAAGTTCCAGACTAAGTGGCTCGGACTTGCGCGGATTAGCGCCAGACGACTTAATCCTTCCGAACGCCTTCGTTCCAGCTTTCAATAGAACGTTCCCTTTGACGGCGACGTCCTGATCGAGTTTCGCCTCGAAGGTTCTGCCTACAGGATCGCTTGAAGAAATGGAACCGACTGTTTGTACCGCCAGCGTTGTTCCAGCGGCCATCGTAGCTGCATTTAAAGATGAAACCGCCGAGCAAGCGCACGTTACAACGATAATTGCGATGAATTTGTCTAGTATCATATCGGTTGAAGTTTTGATTGTTGAGTTGTCTGTCGGAAAATATTCCACTGCTTAAACCGCGCGGCAAGGCGCCGATGGAGCGCCGTAAGCGCGAAGCTGAATCGAAGGCGCGCTGGTGTATCGCTTCGCCGACCCATTCCACGCGCGCGCGAAGCCCAAATGGGAAGGCGTCACAGTTTCGGTATCTATTGCCGGAAACTTACGAGCTACGAAACGTCAGACTCGTACGGGGCCTTTTTTCTACCAATACGCGCGCGCGCGCGCGTATTGCTCTTTTGAATTGGAGTAGGATAAAGCCAGTGAAGCTCTTCTGGCGCTTAAGCCTGCTACTTTTCGGTACAAGCATGACCTTGATCACGATGGCATCCCGCACTTTGGCCTAGAGGCCGAGCAAGTGGAAAAGGTGAATCCTGATCTGGTCGTTCGAGACGAAGATGGCAAAGTCAACACCATCCGCTACGAAGCAGTGAACGCGATGCTGCTTAATGAGTTTCTCAAAGAGCACCGCAAAGTCGAGGAACAACAGGCGACTATCACGCGATTGGAATCCAAAGTCGCAAAGCAAGAACTGACCGCTACGCAGCAGCAGAAGCAAATTGAAGCGCTTACTGCGACTGTTCAGAAAGTGAGCGATCAAATCGCGCTCAGCAAACCGTCACTACAGTTAGTCGCCAACCCTTAAATAGCCGCTGGCCTCGCGTAAGCCGCCACGGAAATAGCGGACCAGTCCGAATAGTCCAAGGAATAAGAGCTGAGTTACCGTTTCTTCGTTTATTTTCGCGGTTGGGTGAGGGGCCAGCACTAAGCGGCGAGGCAAATGCTTTACCCGTTACTTTTCAGACCAGCCGCATGGTCGCGCGCCGCAGCGTCACGCGCTGCCCGCGCTTTTCGAGTCGTAAGACGGTCCTGTGCGATACGAGATTAGACGTGGGGAAAGCGAATCTTCAGCTTATAGCAAATGAAGAGAACCAGGATCGCGCCGAGTGTGGAAAAAATGAGACCGGCGGGATGGTATCGTTCGTTTGTCGGACGCGAAAACATGTGGGTTACGGCGCCGCCGATGATTGATCCGATGATGCCCAGCACGATCGTCCAGAAAATGGTCATGTGCGCATGCATCACCGATTTCGCGATAACCCCCGCGATTAACCCAACAAGAATGTACCAGATTAAGTGAAACATAATTTTTCCTCCGTCGTCTGCCCGCAGAACGTTGCTGAGTCTAGCCAAGGTCTTGGCAAATTAACCAGACTTTTCACGAAAGAGAAAAGGGGCAACCTGTGAATCTTGCAAGCGTTATAAGGCTCTGTTGCACTACATCGATTGCGGCATCCCACGACCGCGAATCAACTTTCCCTCGCGGCCACGGCCAGATCGATTCTGGAAGGATGCATTTCACACCGCACGGATGTAATGCCAACTCCCGTTTTTTGCGAATCCAGATTGGATTTGGATTGCGTTTTGCAATCGACGAGCGTCTCGGCTTGACATGGGCCCGGCTCTTCGCACAAAATCATAGTCAGGAAACATAATCTGAATCGGGCCGGGATGTTTTTGCTCCCGGGAGCGGTCCGACCCCAGTCCAGATTTAGCAGTTAACCGATAACAGCCGGGAGAAGAAAGAAGGCTCCCTATGTATCCGTTAACTCTTGTCGGAAGCGAAGCTCCACCGTCACAAAATTCGATTAGCCGCTCGCTATTGAGAGGCGTTTTTCTGATGGCCGCAATCCTTCTCGCATTCGCCTGCTTGGCGGTTCCGCGCACCGTTGATGCAGCCGATGGAGGGTTGTCCGGCAACAACACAGCCGAGGGGGATAACGCGCTCAATAGCCTTACAGGCGGCACGGGTAATACGGCTATCGGGAATAGCGCGCTTTTTAACGACACCATCGGGACTGATAATACCGCCAGTGGCGATCATGTGCTCTTTCACAATATAGACGGCTCCCAGAACACCGCCAACGGTGCAAGTGCGCTCCTTAGCAACACTAGCGGCGGCAACAACACCGCCACGGGTTTTGTTGCGCTCGCTGACAACACAACCGGCGTCAATAACACGGCCACCGGTGCCAGTGCGCTCTTTGGCAACAACGCCAACGATAACACCGCCACCGGTTTCAATGCCCTTTTTTTTAACAGCAGGGGCAGCAACAACACGGCGACCGGTTCGCAAGCGCTCTATCTCAATACGAGCGGCAACTACAACACAGCGAACGGCTATCTGGCGCTCGGCAGCTCAGGCGGCAGCTTCAACACTGGCAGCGATAATACGGCTACCGGCGCTCAAGCGCTCTCTAACAACACAACCGGCGGTGACAATACGGCCAATGGGTTTCAAGCTCTTCTTAGCAACACAACCGGCGGTGACAACACGGCCAGCGGTGTTAATGCGCTCGGTAGCAACACAACTGGTGCCGACAACACGGCGAACGGTGTCAATGCCCTCTTGAGCAACACAACCGGCATCGACAACACAGCCACAGGTGTTGCTTCGCTCTTAGGCAACACAACCGGCAATTTCAACACTGCCAACGGTCTGAGTGCGCTCCAAGCCAACACAACAGGCGGCCGGAACACGGCCAACGGGTTTCAAGCGCTCGTTCACAATACAACCGGCAACAACAATATTGCACTGGGTGCTTCAGCCGGTACAAATCTCACGTCAGGCAGCAACAACATCGACATCGGCGCACCGGGGGTGGCGGGTGAATCCGGCAAGATCAGAATCGGCAAGCAGGGCACGCAGAATGGCACCTTTGTCGCTGGCATCTTTGGAGTGTCCGTGCCGAATGGCTTGGGAGTAGTTGTCGATTCCACCGGTCACTTGGGAACAGTGGCCTCCTCGGAGCGTTTCAAGGAAGCGATAAAGCCGATGGACAAAGCCAGTGAAGCGATCCTAGCGCTGAAACCTGTTACTTTCCGCTACAAGCACGAGCTTGATCCCGATGCCATCCCACAGTTCGGGCTAGTAGCCGAGCAAGTAGAGAAGGTGAATCCCGATCTAGTCGTGCGTGGTGAAGACGGAAAAGTCATGACCGTTCGCTACGAAGCGGTGAACGCGATGTTGCTCAATGAGTTTCTAAAGGAGCATCGGAAGGTCGAGGAACAGCAAGCGGGGATTTCCAGATTGGAGTCGAAGGTTGCAAACGAGGAGTTAATTGCTACTCAGCAGCAGAAGCAGATCGAAAATCTCACTGCGACTGTCCAGAAAGTGAGCGATCAAATTGCCCTCAGCAAACCTTCACCACAGTTAGTCACCAACCCTTAAATAGCTTCGTCACCTAGAATCCGAACTCGGCCAATCTTGAAATGGTTGCGCCCAGGCCGGAACGGTTGATGGTTGCAAACGCTTTGGTGCTTCCTTGTTAGCGTTGATGGTGAGAAAATGAAGACACGCAAGTTCGTCAATGATTTCGCAAAAGTGAGAGAAAGTCGGATTTGCTGGCCAATACGCGGGATAACCGGCGAAACTGTCGGCTTATCCACATGTTAGGTCTTAAACCACACCATGAAAGCAACGCTCATCATCCTTACGATGCTAGCCAGCGCATTAGCTGCTAGCGCCCAACAACCGGTCACTGCTACCACTGAAGACGGTCGCAAAGTACTACTCTATCCCAATGGCCAATGGCGCCTATTGCGCGGGACTGCCCCACAAGTCGATCATTCCGTCTCTCAAGAGGGCGTTCAGGACCACATCTACGAATTCATACAAGATTACACGATCGGTTCAGGTCAGGCGAGTATTCGATTCCGGCGCGGAGAGCGATATCGCGGTAGGATATTCACGAATCACCACGCAGAAGTCGATGTTAATGGGGTGTCCTACTCAGTGCCTCGCGGAGTTCTGTCTGATAAGCATCTTGACTAAGCTAGGCCTAACAAGGCGCTGCAGCCGACGCCTAGCCGGCTTGTTTCCTCCCGTTCACATGATTAAAATACTTCCAGAGATAGCCAGCCGCGCCCTCGCTAGGCGCGGCTAAGCTTGAGCTCGTTAGACAACATTCCCGCTCTCCGATTATGAACGATTACAAAGGCATCACATTCACAGTTACCGCGCGCAACAGCGACAGAACCAAGATTACGGAAGCCATCCAGCAAGACTACCCGCAATCGAGTATTGAGTTCATTGACGCAGACCTGGAGATCCCAGAAGCCGCCGTTGAGATTCCCGATGGGCATCGCATCTTCGGCAGTCAGTTGGAGATTTCGCCCGGTCAGTTCCGAGACATCACAGGCGAGGTCCTCATTTTCAGCGTTAATGGTTTGCTCCACTCACTGTTTTCAGATCGCCTTTCCTAGTAATTTCATCATGACGTCTAACCAGGCGCTGCAGCCAACGGCTCCACTGCGCTATGGGTTCACTGTCGATCTTAGCTAGTATGATTCAACCCCCTGCCACTTGCGCCTGCCGGAACCGTGGCTGAGCTTTGTCTCGTTAGGCGTATCGCGTCGAGCATGACACATATATCCTGTTTTGCGGCGTCGAACGCGCTCGTAGCGCCACCCGCCGAAGCCCGCAATGAGTGGGGTGGATCGGACGGTAACTTTCCCACAGGGACCCGGGCGCGGTCGAGAGGCTGGAACAGCGCGTCTCTTCCTTTCTCGCCGAGGACAAGCGCAACAAAGGCATGACTCCTTATTTGCATATGGTTCGTAGCCTGAGACCGAGTGGCTCGCAAACCATCTAACCATGCGATGCAGCGAACCGCGCCGCTCCATGTGTGCGGTCTCAGTACGAATACTCGTCCGTTTCATTATCTGACGGCCAATCCTGAAACTGTTGCCCGCGGCAAGACCCGCTGACGTTGCCCGACGGCGAAACTCGCAAATGGCTAGAGGATGGCGACACATTGACAAGTGCCGGTTGGTGCGGGGAAAACGGTTATCGTGTGGGGTTTGGTGAAGTAGCGGGCAAAATCTTAGCGGCGTGACGCCTGGTCGCGAGCCAGTGAGATAATTTTCTTGACCAGTAGGATTACAGAGACCTAAAACTCGAAGCCTCGTCGAGAAGGAGCACAATCAAAACAGGCGGAGGATACAAATGAAATGTTTCAGCACTAAGTCCAGGCAGCGCGATTTGTTGATGTGTACGCGACCTCTCGCAGTGTCGGTGGCACTTGTCGTGAGTGTTGTGCTTGCTGACCGAAGCTTCGCAGCAGCACAGGAGACGGGGGGCATGGGGGAAGTGTCCACAGCGCAAGACCTCTCGGCGGCGGTAGAGCTTGCTGCGATACCTTCTGCAATGACTTTCTCCAACGCGCAATTTGGATCAGCAGGGGTCGGACTCCGGAATCAGAAGGGTGGCGGTATCGTCCTCAGCGGCGTTAAAGCCCCGGTCAAAGCCGCTTTTATCTACTGGGCGGTCATCACTCAAGGTGCGGCAACAACTAACGAGGAGAAGATCCAGGTGCAGCGATTGCTTCCCGCACCCGCCTCGAGCGCCGTAATCCTCACTGGAACAGTGGTGGGGACCGGAGCAACGCCCTGCTGGGACGGCGACACCATCACGGTCATGCGTGCAACCATTCCCCTGAACATCGCCACCGGTAATGGGTCGTATCAGGTCACAATCCTGCCCGGCGCCACTGGCGCCACCGACGGTTCAGACCCCTGGGTGAAGCGCGTGCTTCCTGAATTCGAGGGCGCCTCCATTGTCATTGTCGGCACGGGCTCCGCGACCGTGTCGATATTTGATTCGGGACTCTCCGGACACACTTTCCACGGCAACCCGGGCTTGACCTACATGCTTATGCTCCCAACCAGCGCGACAGGCAACCTGACCCTTTTTGACAATATCGGGGCAGATGGACAGCAAGGAACCAGCCGCACCGCTGTGAAGGGTGCAGCGGATGAGAAGACGACGATCAACTCAGTCGTGATCGCAGGCCCTGGCTCAATCTACAACGATAGCGATTGGAATGGCGAAGCAGGCGATCCATTGCCGCAGTTATGGGACGACACGGGCCACGACATTACCGCAGCGACACCTAATGGAACGACAACCTTGAACATCACGATCAAGAACAAAGGGGAATCGCTCTATGATTGTTTGACGCCCGTCGCTAACGTGGTTCAAGTCGAATAGGTCGAATCAGACGAAGCTTCATCGCCGGCGGTGGTAACATCGTTTCGGGCAAGCACGGACTTCTTTATTGCGTCGATGCGCACCGCGATGGAAAACGATTCATCGTCAAGGCCGACCATTTGCTGACAGCATTTCTTTCGCTGGAGAGAGAAGCGATAGTGCCAAAAGAAGCTAACGGGAAAGAGACGCGCCAAAACATCGCCTAGGAGCTACGCCACTAATAGGAATAGGGATGGGGTCTGTGGGGGCGACCGCTGCCTGTAAGGCATTGTCTTACAACGACTTTGGGAAGATAATGCTCGACACTTTTTCGCGAAGCCGGTAAAAACCTGTCTCGATTACGTTCCCCGATGTTTCAAGGCATCTTGGGCAAGGCTGAGTGAGCCGCAGGGTTGGATGTCGCTAAGACACCGCTTGACGCGATCTCCAGATCCAACTGGAGCCCCGAGTCAGTCTGAAGTGAGGTGAACTTTTCCGCAAGCCTCATCAGAATGGTTCCTAGTTCCACGCGGAATTGGATTGCAGTTAATCCACTTCAACAATCCAGCCTCAACAAAAATCTGAAACAAAATATGACAACTCCACTAATAAGAAATTTGATTAACCGTTCGCCTTTGCGGCGCGGTTTTCTTCTCATCCTGCTCGCCATCGCCCTGTTTGCACTTTTGCCGGCGGTACAAGCACAACTACCCTCGCCAACACCGGACGGAGGCTATCCTAATGAGAATACCGCAGAGGGTACTAGCGCACTCTTTAGTGTCACGAGCGGCAGCCACAACACGGCCAACGGTTTTCAAGCGCTCTTCAGCAACACAACCGGCACTGCTAATACAGCTACCGGGCACAATACGCTCGGGAGCAATACAACCGGTAATGACAACACGGCCACCGGTGGCGGCGTGCTCGGTAGCAACACCACTGCCTCCGAGAACACGGGCACCGGTCATCATGCACTTAACGCAAACACAACCGGGGTTAACAACACAGGTACTGGTTCTCTGGCGCTCGCAAGCAATAGCACCGGCAACAATAACACAGCCAACGGCTTCGAAGCGCTTGCCCTGAACACGACCGGCAGCAACAACACGGCTACCGGTATCGAAGCGCTCCTCAACAACATGACCGCTAACTTCAATGTGGCCTACGGGGAGTCCGCACTGTTTAGCAACACCACCGGCGGGGCCAATACTGCGATCGGCTCCGGTGCGCTCGTGCATAACACGACGGCGAGCCTGAACACCGCCGTTGGCACAAACGCGCTCTTTAGCAACACAACGGGTACCAGCAATATCGCGTTCGGTAACTCCGCCGGTACCAACCTGACCACCGGAAGCAATAACATCGATATAGGAAACATAGGTGTAGCGGGCGACACCAAGAAAATTCGCATTGGTACCGTAGGGACGCAGACCGCCACCTTTATCGCCGGCATCCACGGGGTAACGGTCGCAGGAGGCGTAGGAGTAATTGTCGGTACCAATGGCCAGCTCGGTACGACTACCTCCTCAGCTCGTTTCAAGGAAGCGATCAAGCCGATGGACAAAGCGAGCGAAACTATCCTAGCGCTTAAGCCAGTCACGTTCCGCTACAAGCACGAGCTTGATCCTGATGGTGTTCCACAGTTCGGGCTAGTGGCCGAGCAAGTAGAGAAGGTGAACCCTGATTTAGTGGTTCGGGGCGAGGACGGAAAAGTCATGACAGTCCGCTACGAGGCTGTGAACGCGATGGTACTTAACGAGTTTTTGAAGGAGCATCGAAAGGTTGAGGAACAACAGACAAAGCTCGCCCAACAGCAAAGCACAATCGGGGAACTCAAGGCGGCGGTGGCCAAGCAGCAAGAAGCTTTCGGATCCAAAATTGCCCAGCAGCAAAAGCAAATTGAAGATCTCACTGCGACAGTCCGGAAGGTGAGCGATCAAATTGCGCTCAGCAAACCTGCACCACAGTTAGTCGCCAACCCTTAAAGCTGCGCTATCTCGCAATCGTGGAGGGCGCCAGAAAAAGAAGGGAGTAACGATGGCAAATACAAGGCTTAATGCCGGAAGGAGCAATCTACTGCTAGAGATCGGGCCGGGGCGTTCTCTCCCGGTAGCTCCTCAACCTTTCCACGTTTGCAGTCCAAACAGTAATGGGCTGGGAGAATAGAAAAAAGCTTTTCTGCCTATCCTCTACTATTACCCAGCGAGATAGTGTCAGTTACCTAGCAAAAGCGACTTGCTGGCCAGATCGCTTGACCGGCTTGCTCGTAACTCGCGCGGTCAATCGCGTCGGCTATAGCTTTTCGTTATGCAAGCGATACTTCAGATCCTCAACCAAAGCAATGTAGCCGGGGTTATCCACAAGATTGTGCATCTGATAAGGGTCCCGCTTTAAGTCATACAGTTCTGCTTTGTCACCTGGTGTTTCGACATAAACATAGTCGCGCGTCCGAATCGCTTCGTAATGTTGATCTTTCGGCCACCCTTCGAGCAATATCGCATCCCGCCACTGTGTTGTTCCTCGAATTAGCGGCAAAAGTGAATGACCATCAACATCCGGCGGAATGGGAATGTTAGCCAGTTCATAAATCGTCGGAGCTAAATCGATGACCCCAATCAAGCGGTTCTCTATCCGAGGGGTTGCAATTAACGGCGGGTAGCGAATCGCTAATGGGCCATGGCTGGCCTCTTCATAAACGCGATTCTTTTCCGTCAAGCGGTGCTCGCCCCAGAAATAGCCATTATCGGAGTAGTAGACGATAAATGAGTTCTTAAGTTTTCCTTGATCGGCAAGCTTTAACAAGATGTCGCGCACGGCCAGGTCTACCGAGTGTAAGCAGCGCAGCTGGTTGAGACGCACTGTATCTACGTCGCTGAATACTTGCTCCGGGGTCAAAAGAGGCAGCGTGGCCAGCCACGTTGGCTTGTCAGCTTGATTGAGAGGATTGAAGCTCGGCGGGCGCCAATCGGGCAGGGTTGCGTAGAGATTTTCGTCCCCTGGTGCTGGAATTGCCGGCAGATGAGGCGCATGAGGCGTGAAGAGAAGAAAAAACGGCTTGTTTGCTGGGACCTTGTTCAGGAAATCCAGCGCGTAATCACGCTGGATATAAGTCAGATACCCACGGACATTAGCGACCGTACCGAAAATGTTCATTCTCGGATTCACATACCCTTTTATCCACGCGGCCCAATAGTCATACTCTGGTCGCGCATTTCCCGGCCATGAGTTGAGGTATTTCCCAATCAAACCTGTGTAATACCCCGACTCGCGCAGATGGTTAGCCACTGTCGGCCCGATCAATGGGTCAGTGTTAGTTCGGACTCCATCGTGTCGGGCATATTTCCCCGTTAGAAAGCTGGCGCGACTGGGGCAGCAAAGGGCGGTCGGCATCATGAACTTAGTACAAGTTAAGCCTTGATCCGCGATCATTGCCTGGGTGTTCGGCATAAACTGCGAAGTCAACGTGTCGTGGCTCTGATCGTCGGTCATGATAATCAGAATATTCGGTCGCGAGTCCTGGGCTTCTGCCTGCCACAGCAATGACGTGAATAGCAGCGCGATTACGAGACGCTTTAGCATGGCAGGTGCGATAGTTAGATTGATGACCTTCTAAGTTTAAGGCCAACGATGGCGTTGTCACTGGCGGCAACACCTAAAAATTAAGTCCGATATTGCCCTACACGCATCCTGGCCCGGTCTGCGGTGCCGCTAAATCCTTAGTCTTGCATTTCAAAAGTCTGGACGATTTACCTATGAAAATAGCACGCCGCGACGGAAAACGGTTCATCATTAAGGCCGATGATTTGTTGACAGCATTTCTTTCGCTGGAGAGAGACGCATTAGCGCCAAAAGGCGCTAACGGGACCGCGACGCGCTAGAAACGTCGGTATGTTTGCAACACAACCGGCGTAGTCGGTGTCGCCCGCATTATTGAGTCCACTCGACCGACACTAGACGCGTTCGTGCAATGACAACCCTAATTTCGAGTACGAAAGGTTACGAACAATCCGATTCCGATGGCGATCACAACTGCATCGAGCACGATCAGGCGTTTATAGTCAATTTCGGTCTAGCCAAGTGCTTTGCGGTATTGCTCCCCCTTCGCAGTGTCGAAAAGCGCCTCCCAGTAAACCCCGCTTCCTTCCGTTCCCGGCAGATGGGTTGCTTTCATTGCGCCGGTACAATCTTGTAAACTACTCCGTTGCCATAGTCGCAGATGTAGAGCTCGCGGTTAGCGTCCTCGCCGAGCGAGGTCGGGTTCTCCAGCGAGAAACCTCCCACTCGCGTCGGGAAAAGTTGCGTCGTGATGTCTTGGAAGTTCGTCGCGCGCCCGGTGCCATCGTAGTTGAAGGTGAAAATCCTGCCGACGTTGCCCGGCTCCGGCCCGAGGTAGTCGGCGAACACATAGACGCCTTGTAGCGATGGTATCGCGCTGCCGCGGTAAACGTAGCCGCCAGTCACCACCTGCCCGGTCGTGTGCGGGTAGTCGTAGATTGGATCGATGCCGCCTTGCGGTCGCGGGCCTCCGCCGCTGAATGGCGCCTGAACCGTGCCCTCGCGCAAGCGCCACTCGTAGTTCGGCGCGCTGCCACTCGGCGTCGGTGTAGCAGTTGGTGTCGGCGTGGCCGTTGGGCTCGCGGTCGGAGTAGGTGTCGCGGTCGGAGTAGGCGTAGCCGTCGGCGTTGCCGTTGGTGTGGGGGTTGGCGTCGCTGTCGGCGTAGTGGTAGGGGTAGGGGTCGGCGTCGCGGTCGGAGTTGGGGTCGGAGTTGGCGACCCGTTGACAACCGTGAACGAGACTGTGATCGCGCTGCCGCGCACTCCGCTGGAGTTGATCGGCGTGAACGTCATGGTGTGCGACCCTGTCCCGTGCGGTGTCCACGTGTAGGAGTACGGGACCGTGTTGTCCGTGAGCTCGACTTCGCTGTCGCGCTTGAACTCCACGTTCAACGTGTCCGAGGTAGCGTTCGCCACGAACGTGTAAGTCTGATTCACGAACAGCTGAGTCCCATTCGTGAAGGGCTGGCCGTTGTAGGTCACGCTGTTGATCGCTGGTGTAGCTGTGGCCACTGGCGCTGGCCCCATCACCAACATTTCAGGATCGAATCCGGCGTTCGTTATGAAGTTGCTCGCGCTGTTTATCAGGCTCGCCGGTGCCGGTTGCGCGTCCACTTCCTCGCGCGTGTCCTGCCCAACGTCGCCGATGAAGAGCACGCCGGTCTGAGAATCGAAACTGCACCGGAACGGGTTGCGCAAACCGAAGGCGAATATCTCCTGCCGGTACGTGCCGGAGCCGAAGAACGGGTTGTCCGGCGGAATCGTGTAGCTGCCGGTCGCAGGGTCGACGTGGATCCGCAGAATCTTGCCGAGGATAGTGGTGTTGCTCTGCGCGTTGCCGCCCGGTTCGATGTGCCCGGTCCCTTGATCGTAGGCCGCGCCGCCGTCGCCCAGCGCGATGTAGAGGTTGTGGTCGTCGCCTGCCCGCGGACTGAACGCGAGCCAGCCCCCCTTGTGGTTGGTCTCAGGTTGGTCTTGGCTCAGCAGTATCTTCTCGCTCGCGCCGTCGGCCACGTCGGGGTTCGTCGGCGAGGCGCGGAACTGAGAAATGCGGGTGACGCCGTTTCCGTACGCGCCGCCCGGCGTCACGTAGTTGATGTAGAACTTGCCGTTGGTAGCGTAGTCAGGATCGAACGCCAGCCCCAGCAATCCCTCTTCGCCGTCGGTGACGACGCGCGAGCTAATGTTGAGGAACTGCGTCGGGTTGAGCGCGCCGGTGGCGAGGTTCAGAATGTGAATCTGGCCGCCTTGTCGCACGATGAATAGCCGTTGCGTGTCGCCCGGTGGCGCGGTCACGTAGAGCACGCTCGGCACGTTGGTCGCAACCCGAACCGCACTTAAGCCGGGGACCGCTTGCCCCTCAATGCTCTGAATTGTGAACGCAAAAAGACCAAGCCAAATCCATCTGATAATCATAATATTTTTTCCTTCTCAGTTGACGTAGATTGCGTCAGCAGGGTTGAGAGAGGAGAGAGTAGCGCATGTCTTTACATAAAGCTCATGATATCTGCATTTTCCAGACTCTGACCAAAGTGAGCGGGACAATTCGCTCTTCGGCCACCGGCTCAATCTCCACACAATCGGCAAGAAATAACACGGCCAACGGTTCCGGTGCCCTCGAAAGCAACACAACCGGCACGGGCAATACGGCCAGGCGTGGCAGGTGAGTCCAACACGACCCGAATCGGAACCGTAAAACAGACAGCCACGTTCATCACAGGTATCCGCGGAGTTACGACTGCAAACGCGAATGCCGTTCCAGTCGTAATAGATTCGGCAGGTCAGCTAGGAACGGTCAGTTCTTCGCGCCGTTTCAAAGACGAGATAAAGCCGATGAACAACAGCAGTGAACCTATTCTAGGACTGAAGCCAATAGTCTTCCACTACAAGACCGACAAGCAGAATACTCAGCAGTTTGGATTGATCGCAGAGGAAGTAGCGAAGGTAGATCCAAACCTAGTCGTTCGGGACGAAAAAGGCGAGATTTCCACCGTTCGCTACGAAGCCGTAAACGCGATGTTGCTCAACGAGGTCTTGAAAGAGCACCAAAAGGTCGAGGCACAGACACGCAAACTTCAAGAATATGAAGGACGGCTTACAAAACAGGAACAGACAGCTTTGGAGCAACAAAAGCAATATCAGACGACAGTCGCTCAACAGCAGAAGCAAATTGAAGCTCTGACTGCTACTATACAGAAAGTGAGCGAGAAGCTGGAATTGACGAAAGCTGCACCGCAGTTAGCCACCAACCCTTAGTAGTTACCCTTTAAGCGACCAAGTTTTTAGCGGTCGTAGCCCGCGCGGCTTGAATCAAGCGCGCGCGCCGGTCCGAAAATAAGCTCGACAGGAGTGGACAGCATCGCACCGATTAGACCGGCAGCGCCGGATATTTTCGACTTTTAGCAAAGATAAAAACTGGGCATCGTCACACACCGGCGCACAGTAGCGCCTTCTTCTTTCCGCTGCAAAGCCTCTCTGCACCGCGATTGTCGCGGCCCTCGTAGTGTGGTTCATTCGAGAAAAAAGCAGGGGAACCACTAGTGTTCGCATCGATCTTGCTCACAATGCTCTAGAGCTTTTACAAAACGCCTGCCAGTCAACCCTGAACCATGACACAAGTTAAACGATGAACACGTTGGCGAAATTGATTCTCCTGCTCTGTCTGATCGCAGCATCAAGCCACGCTATCACGCTGAAGGAAGCACCGAAAGGTATGTACATCTTCTCAGATGGTAAACTGTCAGCAACCAATCAAGCATTCACCTCAGCAGGAACCGCTATAGGCAACGCAAACTGCGATGGCGTGCGCTGGAAGGTAAGGTGGTCGGACATAGAAGCAACTCCAGATACCTACACTTGGCAGTACCTAGATGATGCAGTTGCATTGGCCGTTGCGAATAACAAGAAATGCGGAATATCTGTTAATGCTGGCATAGATTGCCCCGCATGGCTCTATGCGGCTCCTTACAACGCGCAGTCCTACACTATGCAGGACACACCTGGAGTCATTGGCCTCAAGATTCCTGTTCCTGGCGACACCGTGTTCATGACCCGGTGGCAGAAGTTCATCACCGACTTTGGTGTGCGCTATGACAGCAACCCCGCCGTCTCCTACATCATAATAACCGGTATAGGCAACCACGACGAGTGGGACATCGCGCCAGGAACGCAAGACACGGCGGCTCTCGGCTCGACGCAGGCGGAGGTGAATGCCTGGAAATCATCGTCGAAGCAGATCATCGACTTCTACATGAGCGCCTTCCCTAGCACCGCTGTGATGGGATTGCCGGTTCCGCCGTTCAACCCATCGAATGCGGCTGAAGATCCGATTACCTCGATGAGGGAGGTTAGCGACTACGCGGCGAACACCTACAATTGCCACTTTGCCTACTCAATTGCTCCGCTTCAAAGCAGTACGACTACGTCGAACAGTGTTTCCGCCAACGAACTCTTCCTGCACTGGACGACCAACCCAACGCATGGCGAAACTTTAAACCCCGCAAGCTCACCTGACGACTTCAATGCAACTCTGCATGTCGCCCTTGATCTAAAGATACGTGGTATGGAGATATACAAGGTAGACTTCCAGAATTCTGCCTTGCAGAACTTTATAGTCGGCAGTGGTCCCTATGCCGGCGAAGCAGGCGGCATTACTCCACGGCGTGCCGATATGCTCGCGATACCGGCGCCGACACCGTGCTCGACATCGACACCCACTCCAACTCCAACGCCGACACCCACACCCACACCCACACCCACACCCACACCCACACCCACACCCACACCAACACCAACGCCTACGCCTACGCCAACACCTACACCAACTCCGACTCCGACTCCGACGCCAACACCAACATCTACGCCTGCTTCTACTCCGGCAGTGACCGCGCTGACGTGCAACGGACAACCATTTACCAACGGAACGCAGCTCACGACCGGAACTACCTATACCTTCGTAGCGGAAGTTAACGCAGCGACATACAAGGTAGAGTTTAAACGCGACGGACAAGTAGTGCTGACGGCATATCCGCCGCCTCCGTACAAATACACTTGGACGCCGAACGCGACGGGGGGCCATACCTTTGCCGTCACGCCAATTAGCTCCAGCAATGTGCGCGGAAACCCTGTCACTGTGAATTTCAGCGTGGTCAGCGCAAGTCCTACGCCAACTCCTACACCGACTCCAACCCCGACTCCTACTCCTACTCCAACCAGTACCCCTACACCGACTCCAACACCCACACCAACTCCTACTCCAACTCCGACACCGACGCCAACACCCACCCCAACGGCAGCATTGAGCGGATTAACATACAATGGGGGAGCGTTTGTTAACGGAACAAATTTAATTTGGGGACAAAGCTATACGGTAACGGCGCAGGCAGACACACTTACAAAAAGCGTAGTATTCAGTAGAGACGGCGGGGTGGTAAAGACAGATTCAGCGATTCCTTTTGATTTAACTTTTACACCAACCTCTGTAGGAACTCACACGTTGGTTGCAACACCATGGAGTTCCGCGGGAGGAACGGGAACCCAAGGAGCCTCTATTACCGCAAGTTATAAGGTAGTGAAAGCATCACCAACTCCTACACCAACGCCAACACCATGAACATGAATCGAGCCGGCGGATGGGGTCATGTCCTACACTAAAGAGAATCAATCTGCTGGTCATCTCTTCTTGCTTTCTTTCTCATCCCGCTCGCGCTCACCTTGTTTGTCCCTTCGCGGACGGTCGGGGCGTTGGCGATTGCGAATTGCCGCGAGTTGCACGACTTACACGTCTTGCACAAGGCAGGGGCCATTTTTCATTTGTTGCCGCGCGCAAATTTTTGGGGTCGCCAAAGATTCGTTGCGACGTTAATTATTTAGCGGTGAGACGCGCGATCACAAAATCGACTTGGGCGGAAATCCGCACGGCATACGCCTCGGGCATCGGTCTGCGCGAAATCGCGCGTAACATGGACATTCCGGTCGGAACCATTTTGTCTCGCGCAAAACGCGAAGGATGGTCACGGCACCGCGACAATGCCAAAGCGCTCGCCAAGCGCGAGGAGACAGCAAAGACAATCACTCCGTTCGAAGCCGCCAGCGCGTCCATGCAACAACGCGGCGAGCGTCACTTAGGCCGCATGGCGAACATTGTCGAAAAGACGATGCCGCACGTTGAAGCAATGGAGCCAGGCGCAATCCTCGACCCCGTGGATGATGTCGAAAAGCTAGACAAAGTTGCTCGGCGCACCTTCGGCATTTCCGATGATGCCTCGCATGGCGAAAATGTCATAGTCAATATTGGCATTCTCGGGTAATAGCGCCATCTGGCGATTAGGCTTCGGCAGTCAGTTGCAATCAGCCGATGCGATCAGGGTTTGTGCTCGACAAATGCAATGCATTCGCTCATCATTGCCGCCTAAATGGAATCTGAATCGAGCAGAGGCCGTTTCGTCCCGGTAGCTCCTCTCCCTTTCCAGGTTTGCAGTTCCAACAGGCAACGAACCGGGACGCAGTGAACCAATGACAGGAGGAACATGAGAAAGGGAATCTCAGTTTTGTTAGGTTTGGTTGCTTTCGCCACCAAGCTAAACGCCACGGACATAGACCTAGGCACGCTCGGGTCCTACTTTAACCGCACTTACGACTTCACCCAGTTAGACGGCGCGCCCCTGAATGGCCAAACGGTATCGGTCGATCTCCGGTTCAATAACAGCGTCCATTTATTCCCCTGCGTCTACCCCAATTTTGCTTATGAAATCGGTTTTACTTTCCAGACCGACGGGCAAGGCCTAGTCGGTTTCACTTTTGGCCGCGGCACGATTCTGGACGCCAGCGGCAATCCGATGTTCGCGATTCAGATATTGGGGAGCGCTTCCTCAGAGGATGATGGCCGGATGTCCGTCGGCTTGTTTCCGCTCGACACCCTCACCGCGCCCTTAGACTTCTACGGTGCCCACTTTGATTTGATCCTGCCCGACAACAGCAACGTGTCAGTGACCAGTGGTTCGCTTATGCTCCTCGCGACCCATGATGTCGTCATTAACGGCAACCGTCCGGTACCGTTTCGGATCGGCCCCCATGTGCCCGAGAGCGGCAGCACAATTTCGCTATTTGCGCTGGCGTTAATTGGGCTTTTTGCTATTTCGCGAGCAGGCAATCGCTCCCTCCGGCCAGTGAACGGCGCGCCGCCCAAATAAAATAAGGGCTTAAAGCGAGTAAAGTGATTCACGGTCGTTTTCTACGGCCTGAAAACTTTTTGCTGCAAAATTGCGCGATTCTGCATAACGCCATGCGAACGCCTACTGGAAATTTCCGCAAGCAGTACGCGCGCGCACGCGCGTAATGGTAGAAAAAGTCGGGCTGTACCGCAGTTAGTCGCCAACCCTTAAATGGCCTCGTCACTTACAGAATCTGAAGTCGGGAAGATCGCCGGCCAATACAAAAACAACTGGCACGCGCATTTCGGCACGCGCAGTTTAGCGTTATTCCGCAATTGACAAATAATTCTGGACATTGATGGCCGTTGGTGACCATCCTCCGCAGCTCCATGAAAACACCCCTCCGTCTCATTACCGGAATTTTTGCCGTGTTAGGTCTGATGCTTTGCATCCACACCTGTCTTGCTGGCAACGCGACCTGGGACCTCAATCCAGGCTCGGGCGATTGGAATACCGCGGCGAACTGGACGCCAGCGACCGTGCCTAATGGGTCGGCAGATACGGCGACGTTCGCCGTCTCGAATACGACGGCCATTTCTATTTCAGCGAATACGATAGTGGACGGGATCACCTTCGCTCCGGGTGCGAGCAGCTTCACAATCACTGCCAGCCCCTTTTTTGCGCTCACCATTAGCGGCGTGGGCATTACGAACAATTCCGGAACCACACAGAACTTTGTGGCTACCCGCAACTTTAGCTTTCCCCAACAAATCGTTTTCACCAACAGTGCGACCGCAGGAACCTCCACCATCTTTACCAACAACAACGGCACTGGCAGCTTCGGCGGCGGCATCACGCTCTTCTTGGACACCTCAACCGCGGGCAATGGTACTTTTATCAACATGAGCGGCACGGTTTCCGGCCCATTTCAAGGCGGCACGGAATTCAAAGGCAGTTCGAACGCGGGCAGCGCGACGATCATCAACCGCGGTGGCACGGTCAGCGGCTTCAGCCCCGGCGGCGAGACGAATTTTTTCGGCACCTCGACCGCCAGCAACGCGACGATTACCAACAACGGCGCTACGGTTAGCGGGGCATTCGGCGGCGAAACGGATTTCTTTCAAGCCCCGACCGCGGGCAGCGCGACGATCATCAACCAGGGTGGCACGGTCAGCGGCGCATTCGGCGGCACCACACTCTTCGACGGCTTCGAAGGCAGCCCGACCGCGGGCAACGCGACGATCATTAACGACGGTGGCACAGTCAGCGGCGCATTCGGCGGCATCACACGCTTCTTCATCGGCACCCCGACCGCGGATTCCGCAACGCTGATCGCAAACGGTGGGTTGGGCGGCGGCCAAGGTGGAACAATTCTCTTTGAAGACAACTCCACTGGTGGCACGTCGCGGATTGAGGTGTTTGGCAACGGCAACTTGGACATAAGCCTCCACAACAAAATATTCCATGATATTCTGGGCGTGACGGTCGGCTCCATTGAGGGAGACGGAAATGTTTTCTTGGGAGCTAATAACCTGACCGTAGGCAGCAACAATCTAAGCACCACTTTTTCTGGCATGATCCAGGACGGTGGGGTGAATGGCGGCACCGGTGGTTCGTTGACCAAGATCGGTACGGGAACGCTCGAGCTGACGGGAGCCAATACGTACACCGGCAACACCAATATCAAGGGTGGCGTGTTGCAAATTGATGGCTCCATTACAAGCAAGACATTTGTTAACCATAGCAGCACACTCGCAGGCACGGGAAACGTCTATGGCGCGGTTACCGGTGACGGAATTGTTCGCCCAGGGGATCCAATAGGAACCCTGACCGTAAACAGCTACACGCAACCGATGGGCAGTGGCAGGCTGTTGATCGATATAGCAGGCACGGGCGCCGGTGAATTCAGTGTTCTAGACGTTCTTGACACTGCGAACGTAAATGGGTTTCTCGAACCTGTTTTTCAAAACGGCTTTATCCCGTCCACTGGTGACCAGTTCACTTTCTTGGACTACGGATCCATCTTCGGAGCGTTCCGGTTTCAAAATCCTGTTTTCGACAATGGCATGGAACGTTGGGTGGTAAGCTATGGGGCGACGGACGCCGTTCTGACCGCGACAGCAAATACCCCTGATGAAGCCTCAACGTTGTTACTGTTAGCGGTGAGCTTCCTCGGCCTCGTCACGTATCGGCGGCGGTCGGCACACAAAGGAGCCTGATCGCTTCGCGACCGCAGACGAAACGCCCCTGGTCGCAATCAATTGCAACACATCCCGCCGACTTCAAGGTAAGCTGAGTAAGCGCGCTGCCTAGAATCGGAGTTAATGAACGCGTTTGCGCGGCTCTCCCATTCGTCGTTGAGACCTCGTGTCTGAAAGTGGGTAACAGAACTGGCAGCGGTTGGCTAGGCATCAAAAGGGCCAGCGTTTGCTCCGTCGGCTGTTGACGAGGTAATCAGGGAGCTGGCGTA
>Ga0193750_1000051_pt1 | contig 49841 bp, 36 predicted proteins | sample L1c1metaG_FD_160569 | JGI IMG/M metagenome (GOLD analysis project Ga0193750, IMG submission 160569) | Soil microbial communities from a riparian zone of the East river system, Colorado, United States - L1c1 | ecosystem: Environmental > Terrestrial > Soil > Riparian zone | place: USA: East River... | reverse complement strand
TGCACGATCTCGGCGAGTGTGAGGTGAAGCACGGGCTGAGGCTGCACCTGGTTAATCTCTACAAAGACAATCTCGGCAACCCACATCTTCCGGACAAACTCAAGCGAAGAAGAAGATGGAAGCAGACGTCCGGTGTTAGCGTCCGTCCGGTCATTACGCCCCGTTGGCCCAAGTACGTGCTTACCGCTATTTTGCTCCTTTCAGCTGTGGCTTTGGCGATCAGCTTTTCAGTCTTTTACCGACGAGGCTTGCCGGAGGTTGCAGGTTCCTCTTCGGGGAAAGCCGCCGACGGAGGACTTCCTATTGCGGAAAAAAGCATCGCGGTGCTTCCATTTGAAAACCGGAGCGAAGACAAAGCCAACGCCTACTTTGCCAACGGCATCCAGGACGAGATTCTGACCCGCTTATCCAAGATCGCCGATCTGAAAGTTATCTCGCGCACATCGACACAGCATTACAAGAGCGCGCCGGAAAACCTGCGCGAGATCGCCCGACAACTTGGCGTCGCCCACATCCTGGAAGGAAGCGTGCAGAAGAGCGGCGACGCCGTGCGCGTGAACGTGCAGCTGATCAAAGCGGCCAATGATTCCCACCTTTGGGCTGATACCTTTGATCGCAAACTGACCGACATCTTTTCGGTCGAAAGCGATGTGGCCAAAGCCATCGCCGACCAATTGCGAGTGCACCTGAGCGGTCGGGAAGAGCAAGTCATCTCCGCCAAACCGACAGACAACCCTGAGGCTTACGATGCCTACCTGCGTGGCCTGGCTTATAGTCTGAAAACGCAACGCACACCCGCCAACTCCCTTGGCGCGCAGAAATATCTCAGAGAAGCAGTGCAGTTGGACCCGAAGTTCGCCCTCGCCTGGTCGCTGCTGTCATACACGGATGCGGTCGGCTACCACACAATGAATCTTCAACCGACGCTCGCTCTTCGTGACGAGACGCGCCAGGCAGCTGAAACCGCGCTCGCTCTTCAGCCCGCTCTCGGCGAGGCCGTGCTTGCCAGGGGCTATTATCACTACGCCTGCCTGAAGGATTACGACACGGCGGTGCGTTACCTTGAGCAGGCACGTTCGCTTCTGCCTAATAACAGCCGGATTCTTCAATCCCTCGCCGACGTCGAGCGGACCCGAGGCCAATGGGACCGGAGCGAGTCGTACTTCAACGAAGCTGAGCGGCTCGACCCGCGCAACGTTTTACTACTGACCCAGCACGCCCTTTCCCTGATCGTTGTACGTCGCTTCCCCGAAGCGGTGCGAAGACTTGATCAGGTTCTCGATATTACACCGGACGACGTTGACACCTCCGTGATCAAGGCCACTATCGCGCAAGCCGAGGGCGATCTGCCCCGGGCTGCTGCGCTTCTGGCTCCGCTGCATCCGAACGCCCACGACTTCGGCGCCTGGGAAATACAAACTTACCAGGCGATCCTGGAGCGCCAGCCTGTACCGGTTATTCCTCGGCTAAAGGAGATACTGGCCGAGCCTGATACAGCGTTCGGTTTCTTCAACGGTGAACTGCGCTTTTGGTTAGGCTGGGCTCAAGAAGTCGCCGGCGACCATGCCGCCGCCCAGGAAAGTTGGCGACAGACGCGCAGCGAACTGGAGCCGTTGCTCAAAGAACAGCCGCAAAATTCCGAACTCATTTGTGTTCTCGCGCTGGCCAACATGGGCCTCGGGAACAAAGCCGACGCACTGGCCCTGGCTGAGCGGGCGATGGCTGCGAACCCGGTCGAGAGGGATGTCGTTAACGGTCCGTTTGCGCTCGAGATCCTCGCTCGAGTGGCAGCGCAAACCGGCGAGTCCGACCGCGCCATCGCCGCTTTACAGAAACTACTCTCGACACCCTACTTTGGCGCATTCACCACTACGCCACTCACTCCTGCGCTGCTCCGGCTCGATCCAATGTTCGATCCGCTTCGGAATGATCCGCGCTTCCAAAAACTCGCATCGAGCGCGCCGAAACCGGCGGACAAATAACGTGAGGCAGTCAACTCAAAGAACTTTTTTCGCCGAGTTGGTTCCGTCATTTCCGTCTAGGCTTATGGCGCAACGAAATTTTCGGACAAATTCGGACAGTAGAGCTGCGTAAATCTGCGCGAATCTGCCAAAGGGCTAATTTCGTGCTCTATATATTAATACGCAGTTCACCACATATTTGCGGCAGAATTGCGCAAATACGCGAATGCTTTCAAGCGGGTTCGAATCCCGTTAGGGTCGCCAATTCAAAGATGGAAATCGATCGCACGCTTATTGTTGTTCCGACCTACAACGAGCGCGAGAATGTCGGCCCATTGATCGCTCAGTTGCTTCAAGTCGCACCGGATGCGGACGTGCTTCTGATCGACGACAATTCGCCCGACGGGACTGTCGCAATGGCCGAGCAGTTGTTCGGGACGGACCCGCGCTTTTCAACTTTGAGTCGAACTGGCCCCCGCGGTATTGGGTGCAGCCTTTTAGACGGTTACCGCGCCGCTCTCGAACGCGGTTATTCGCGCGTCGCTCAACTCGACGCCGATTTTTCGCACGACCCGAACATGCTTCCGGCGATGATCAATGCGACACGCGATGCAGACGTGGTTATTGGATCGCGCTATTGCCGGGGCGGTCGCGTTGTGAATTGGCCATGGCACCGGCGGCTGCTGAGTCGCTTCGCGAACAAGTACGTTGCTCGCATTGCCGGTGTCACCGTGCGTGACAGCACGAGCGGCTTTCGTTGTTACACACGCCGCGCGTTGCAATGCCTCCTCGAGATTGGCGTCACGTCCGAAGGCTACGCTTTTCAGGTCGAGACAGTGTTCCGCGCGCAGCACGAAGGCCTTCGTATCGTCGAGATTCCAATCACGTTCACGGATCGGCGGGCCGGGCAATCGAAAATGTCGGGCAAGGTTATTTTTGAGTCTGCGCTCAGGCCATGGAGGCTCCGCTTTGGACGTTGATCTTCACGCTCCGCGGAATTAATTTCCTGACGATGGCTGAGCGAGCTTACATTTCCAAGGACAACGATTCGATCCGCATGTTCGAGAGCGATGCGATGGAATTTTTGTCGCGAGTGCATCCTGCGACGCCGTGGCTGCTTTATCTGCCTTTGATTATCGCCAGTCTCTATTTCGCGTTTAGTTACGAGCGATTGTCGATCTTGACGGTCGCGGAATTCTTCGGGCTCGGGCTGATCATTTGGACCCTGCTTGAGTACATCATTCATCGCTACGCGTTTCACTACGAGCCGAAGAGTCGAATCGGGAAACAGTTTCATTTTATCGTCCATGGCGTTCATCACGATTACCCGAATGACGCGAAGAGACTGGTCATGCCGCCGGCGGTAAGCATTCCGTTGGCCATCCTGTTTTACGCCTTGTTCGCCTTTCTTTTCCGATCCAACTCACCCGCAATTTGGGCCGGCTTCGTCGGCGGTTACGTTGGTTACGATTCGATTCATTACGCGATCCATCATTTCCCGATGAAAAGCGGCATTTTGAATCGGTTGAAGCAGCACCATCTGCGTCACCATTACCACGACGATCACCTCGGTTACGGCGTCAGCTCGCCGTTATGGGACTACATTTTTGGCACCAATCGTAAGTAGGGTGTAGCCCCGCAGGTACACTTAGGCCTTGTCGACTGCGCAACGGGAAGTACAATAGCTGCCCCGATATGGAAGGGTCGCCTCGGTGACCGATTTGCCATAAGGAATGAACCAAGACCCTGCAAAACTCAGTTTGAGCAATTTCCTCGCCGGCGAAAGCCGCGACCCGTTGCAAGCTCCGCCAAGTTTCACCGCCTGGATGCAGGCCGGCGCGTGGGCGGTCGAATTGTATGAGCCGGAAATGCTCGCTAGTGCGGACGCCCGCACCAGCATCAGATACGACGGCAAATCACAGAGCGTCATCAATCTTTGCTCCTATAATTATCTCGGCCTGGCCAATCATCCCGAGGTCGTCGCCGCAGCTCATGAAGCGCTGAATAGTCACGGTTTGGGCGCGTGCGGTTCGCCTATGCTCTCAGGCATGACCGATCTTCATCGTGCACTTGAATCACGGGTCGCAAAATTTCTTGGTCGTGAAGACGCAATGCTCTTTAACAGCGGCTTTGGCGGAGCGCTCGGCACTATTTCAGGTCTGCTCCGCAAGAGCGACGTCGCCGTTCTCGATAATCGATCTCACTTGAGCTTGCGCGACGGCGCGGTGCTTTCCCGTTGTCGCACCGAAAAGTTTGAACATAACGATCCTGCGTCGCTTGACGCCGCGTTAAGCCGGCAAGGTGGACGCCGCCAGCTCGTGATCATTGAAGGGATTTATTCGATGGATGGCGATTTCGGAAAGCTGGCTGAGCTAACTGACGTCGCGGAATTGCATGGCGCGAGCGTTTTCATTGACGAAGCGCACTCGGTCCTCGGCTGTGGCAAGTACGGTCGCGGCGCGGCTGAACAATTTGGAGTAGAAGACCGCGTCCCGCTGATCTATGGCACGTTTTCGAAGGCCTTCGGGGCGCTCGGTGGATTTGTCGCCGGATCGAAAGAGACCCTGCAATATCTGCGATTTTATGCGCACCCTTACGTTTATTCCTGTGCCTTGCCGCCGGTCGTCATCGCCGGTCTATTGAAAGCGTTGGAAATTGCCATTCGCGACGGAGCCACGTTAAGGAAGGTCCTTTGGGAAAACGCCCACTACTTCCACGAAAAACTGCGCGAGCTCGGCATCGACACCGGAACATCGACAACCTACGTCATGCCAATCGTCATCGGCGATCGGGAGCGAATGTATCGAATCGGTCACGAATTGCGGCGACGCGGACTGTGGGTCGCACCGGTCGATTACCCAGCCGTTCCACAACATCGAATTTGCTTCCGCGCTTGCGTGACCGCCAAGCATACCCGCGCCGACCTCGACGAAGCTTTAAATATTCTTCAAGACACGCTCGTCCCCGCGGCGTTGCAGAACGCCTGAAGTGGGAAGCGATCTCAGCACAATCTCAGAATCTCGTTCCCAGCCGCAATCGGAGATCGATGCGACTTATAAATCGCGCGAGCTGGAGGGGATTGTCGATCTTTTCTTTTATCGGCGGATCGGTTTCGCTCTGGCAAAATTTTTTGCGCGACTGAATTTCACGCCGACGGCAGTTACTCTCATTGGCGGATTGTTCGGCGTCGTCGCCGGCCATCTTTATTTTTACCAAGCGCTCGCCCTCAATCTAATCGGAATGCTTTTCCACGTTGCGGCGAATATTTTCGATAACGCGGATGGTCAGCTCGCTCGCCTGACGAATCAGCAAAGCCGGACCGGACGGATTCTCGATCCCGTTGTCGATCATATTATTTGGCTGAGCGTTTACGTTAATCTGGCGTTGCGTCTGCAGATGGGAGGGTTTTCCGGTGCGATTTGGATACTTGCTCTTGCCGCCGGTGTTAGCCATGGCTTGCAGGCTGGCGCGGCCGACTATTGCCGGAACGCCTATCTTTATTTCGGGAAAGGACGAGGCGATTTCGATTCGGTATCAAGGCTCCAACAGGAGTACCGTCAGTACGCCTGGGACACAGGCGCCTGGCCCAAATTGCTTCTCCGCTTGTATCTCAACGCGATGCACGAGCAGGAACTGATTCTGCCCGGCGTGAAGCGCTTGCGCGAGACAACCGAAAGCAATTTCTCCGGTGCTCTCCCGGCCTGGTTTCAATCGCGCTACCGGACTCTGGTTCTACCGACGTTTAAATGGTGGAGTTTGTTGATGACGAATACGCGAATGCTCGTTCTGTTAGTCCTGTTTTTAATTCATCAACCGGTCTGGTATTTTTGGGTGGAGCTCACTGCCGGCAATCTCTTGCTCGTCTATCTTATTTTTCGGCAGGAAAAAATATCGCGCTCGCTTGTTCAGGTTCTTACGGCGCAAAAAGACAGCGCGTGACCGCTCATCCTCTATCAGTTGTCGAAGTTCGTTCCCGGGCCGAGCGGGACCAATTCATCAAATTTCCCTGGCGTATTTACGAAAAGGATCCGGCCTGGGTGCCGCCGCTCATCATCGAACGAAAGGCGTTTCTCGATCGGAAACGGCACCCGTTTTACCAGCACGGTGACGCGGCGTTATTTCTGGCCAAAAGGGACGGCGAGATTGTTGGCCGCATCATGGCGAGCGACGATCCGAACTATAACGCGCTCCACAAATCGAACCTCGGCTGTTTTGGTTTGTTTGATTCGATCGACGATGTCGATGTTGCGATGGCGCTGTTCGATTCCGCAGTGGATTGGTTGCGCAATCGAGGCCGGAGCGAAATCATGGGTCCGATCGATTATTCAACGAACTACGTTTGCGGATTATTGATCGACGGCTTTGAACATCCGCCTACGTTGCTCACCGCGCACAATCCGCCTTATTACGCTCGGTTAATCGAAGCGTGCGGTTTCGAAAAAGAGAAAGATTGGTACGCCTGGTGGTTTGTGCCGACGACTGAACCGCTGGAACGTTTGCGCCCGATCGCAAAAGTGCGCGCCCGAAAACAGTCGGCCAAGATTCGCCCGATTGATCTTCGCCATTCAACTGACGAAAGTCGTCGCCTGTCTGCCGTGTTTAACGAAGCTTGGAAAAATAACTGGGGCTTCGTCCCGTTTACTGAGGCCGAGGCGGAACACATGGCCAAAGAGATGCGTCCGATCATCGATCCACGGATGACGTTGATTGCCGAGATCGACAGGGCGCCGGTCGCGTTCGTGATCTGTGTGCCGGACATTAATGTCGCGCTGCGCCGCGTGAACGGACGGTTGACGCGCTTTGGATTGCCGATCGGATTACTTCAACTGCTTTACTACCGTCACAAAATTCGCACGGTCCGTTTTATTGCCTTGGGCGTTTTGGAAAAATACCGGCGGGCCGGCATCGCCGAGACGCTTGTCCTGCAAGTAATGGAAGAGGGAGCAAGGCGCGGGCTTTTTGGCGAATTAAGTATGACACTCGAAGACAATGTGCTCGTGAATCGCTTCATCGAAGCATTAGGCGCGTCGAGATACAAAACCTACCGGATTTATCGTCGCCCGATTGCCTCGTGAACCCGAACGTCGATCGTTTCATCATTCTCGCGGACGAATCGGCTAATTGGGAAATTGCCGGCCTGCGTCAACTCGATCGACTTGTTCTCGCGCTGAACGAATTTGCAAAATCGACGATCGGCGACTCAAAGATCGACATCATCGTTCTCTGGAGACCGGACACGCCGGTGGAGCAACAGTGGCGACCGCAACCGCCGAGATTGACGCACTGTAGATTTGTCGAGCGCTTTGATGCTTCACCGGGCGACGAGCGCCTTCTTAACACGCGATTGCTGGTGAAACGGAGCGGTCTCGAACAATTCGTTCGTGATTCTGTTCCGCTCGATCTCGACCAGCGCTTTGTTAATGAATCGACGCTTTGGCAGGAACTTTGGAGGACCTTCGAAGGGGACTGCCGGCGCGCTCTGCCCCAAAACGGCAGCTGGCGCTACGTTTCTGAACCCGGCGACATTCCTCGCAGCGAACAATGGCTTCTTCGAGGTAGCGGCAAATCGCGCGATGGATTTGTCTCGCGCTATTTGAATCGCCCGATCTCGCGCCCTGTTAGTCAGTTTCTTTTGAAAACGCCGATGACTCCAAATGTCTGGACGTTGCTGATCACTTTGTTTCCGGTAGTTGGTTTTCTATTTCTGATTCGCGGAAATTATTTCGGTTTTGTTGCCGGCGCCGCGTTGTATCAAGTCCACAGTATTCTTGATGGATGCGACGGCGAAATCGCGCGCGCAAAATATTTGGATTCCGACAAGGGGCCGGGTTGCGACGCGTTCGGAGATTTGATCGCACTATTGCTTTTCTCGCTCGGCCTCGGCGTCGGTCTTTTTCGCGCCGCGGACGCGGCTTCATTCTCGCGTTGGGTTTTTCTGGGGGAAGGCGTCCTTTGTTTCCTACTGATTGCGAGTCGCCTCGGGCCGCACGCATTCGATCTTCTCCGTCGCGGTCCCGCCGCCGTGACTTCGTCAGAGCATGACGAATCGCTCCGCCATTCCGGGGGCCGCGTCCTTGGTGCGCGGCTTACTTCTCTGGCATTTGAATTAACGAAGCGAGACTTCGTTTTCCTGGCGTTTCTGGTCCTGGCTGCGCTTGGTTTGGCCCAATGGATCCTCCATTTGCTTTTTGTTTACGCAGTTGCGACGACGATTCTTTTACGACACGGCCGTGTCACGCGTCCCGATCGCAGCCCGACCTTCGTTTAGATTGCGCACGACCTTCTCGGCTTGTGCCAACATCTCCGGGGTATCCACGTCCTGCCACCAGGCTTGGCTAATATCGATCGCCCGAACTTTTCCATCGGCTGCCATCGCGCGAACCCCATCGGCCAGACTGCAATCTCCATTAATCTTGGCTTGCTCGAGATATTTGAAGATTTCCAGCGAAGAAACAAACAGGCCGGTATCGATCGCGTTGTAGTCGGTGAGATTCTTGCCGATCACAACGATGCGGTCGCCTTCGGTCTTCACTTTCATTGCATCACCAAGATCGAAAATCGCATCGAGCTTGAGGTCCACCGCCACGTTCAACTCGTTCGGGTCGGCCTTTTGGATTGCATAATCGAGAATCGCAGGTTCGAAAAGATGATCGCCCATCATGAGAAGAAATGGCGACCTGAGATATTCCGTGAGCGCGAGAACCGAGATGCCGTTTTGCATTCGCCAATCTGAATTGTGGATCGGATGCAACCGTACGCCGGCGGGGACCAACGGTTTTAAGCCTGCCAGGAGCACATCACTGTTCGAACCCGTGACGACGTGCACCGTTTTGATTCCCGCTTTTTTTAGGGATTCGATCGTGTATGAAAAAACAGGCCGCCCGGCGATTTGAAGCAACGGCTTGGGCAAAGTGTTTCCGGCGGCCCGTAAGCGGGAGCCGGACCCAGCCATCAAAATCACCGCATCGGTCACCATTTTTTTAGATGTCGATCCAGGCTCGGCCATGCTGGGTAATACGGTTGGTTCGTGAAGCGCTCCATGATAGGATGTCGCCCTTGTTTTGGCGAACGTTCATGAGCTGGCGGCAAGCACGATTTATTAGGCAAACACTGGCCACCGGTCGTCGAGCGGACAATGAGCGAGTGATTGCATCGCTTACCACACTCCCAGATCGCATCCACAATCTTGAGCCGACTATTTGTTCCCTGTTGAATCAAACCCGGCCGCCGGATGAAATCGTTTTGGCAGTCCCAGAGTTTTCGGTTCGTCAAAAGCAGCCCTACTCGATTCCGAAATATCTATCGAAATTTCCAACCCTCCGGATTTTGCGCTGCAAAACCGATTGCGGTCCGGCCACAAAATTCATTCCCGTGGTTCAGGAGGAATTACATGCCGGTCGCAGCGACACGCTCATCATGGTGGTGGACGATGATCGAGTTTATCCGCGCGATGCCCTTGAGACTTATCTTCACTACCACGAACAATTCCCGAAGGCGGCGCTTTGTTTTCGCGGCGGCCCAATGCCGAGAAATTTCTATTGGTTTCTGCCAAAGCTTTTCCTCGGCAGCCGAATTCGCGAAGCCAAGCGTGTGGCTGTGATCACTGGCTGCGGCAGCTACCTCATTCAGCCGCGTTTTTTTGACTCAACGCTCTGGAATTATTCAGGCGCGCCGGCGAGCGCATTTTACATGGACGATATCTGGATCAGCGGAAATCTGGATCGTCGCGGCGTCGAGAAATTCGTGGTGCCGGCTTCGGCGATGATGCGAACGGTCCGTCAACAAACCGGGACGATGTCCTTGCATCGCGTGCCGCGAGGTCGCACTTATCACAACAACGAAGTCGTCGAATATTTTCGCGACACCTGGAACGTGTTCTCATCGCGTTGGACGATGGCATTATCGGTTTTTCCGAAGCTTCTTCACTTCGTTCGACCGAATTCCAAATCTAAATCCCGTAATATTTCTTCAGACCCCAGACGCGAACGCGCTGGGGCAGAAATCGGAAAATAAACGGCGCGATCTTTGATTGGAAGATGTCGCCGACCGTTATGCGCGGCGGCGGACTCGCCGAGTCGATCAACCGCAGCACATGTTCTGCGACCAGCGTCGGCTTCGGGGCGTTCTTCATGTTGCGATCGACCGCACCCCACGTTTTCTCGACTCGCATTTCGTAGCGTGGATCGTGTTCCGACCTTCTCACGACCGCGTCGTTGAACGCCGTAGAAATATCTGCCGGCTGAAGATCGACAACGCGAATATTGGCGTCGGGCAACTCGAGTTGGATCGACATCGTGAACGCGGCCATCGCGGCCTTAGCGGCGTTGTACGCGGCCATGAATGGCACCGGTAATCGCGACGCGAGCGAAGTGATGTTGATAATCAACCCTTCGCCGTGCGGGCGCATTGCCGCCAGCGCCAATCGCATCAACTGAACATGACCAAACAGCAGGACCTGAAATTGTTTTTCGATTTCGGCGTCGGAAAGATGCTCGGCCGGACCGAAGTGGCCGCTGCCGGCATTGTTGATCACAACATCGAAATGACCCGCTTCGGAAAGCGCGCATTTGAACGCTTGTTCGATTGAACGCGGGTCGCTCAAGTCCAGCCGCACCGGACGCAATCGCTGCAATTGTTCGAGATGAATTAAATTGCGCGACGTGCCCCAGACTTCGTCCCCACGCTCGGTGAGTGAATTCGCGATTGCCAGGCCGATCCCGGAGCTCGCTCCCGTCAAAAAAACCTTTTTCATAACACGGCGCGCCACTTCACTTGGAGGTTAGGTAATTGCGGATCAAAAGACGCTCGAAAGCCTTTTTAGATTCCCAGGATACTCGTAGACAAAGATGTTGCGGCCTGGAAATTGTTTCAAAAGAGCGTCTCGTTTGGGTTGGTCGCACCAGCTAAAATACAAGTTGTCGGCCGACGATAGCACTGGCGGGTTTCGAGTGAGATCGCCCCTCACTGTCTTGTAGGTCCCGGTCTTTAGCAGGACGATATTCTTCCCGTCTCTGATTTGTCGGACCGTTCGCTCGAGGTCTCGCCGCCAGTACATTGTATAGCCCTCTTTGGCCGCGAATGTCAGGCTGCATACAATCAGGCTAACGATAGCGAAGTTCCACAGGCGCCGGGCAGCCGGTGATGGATGCTGACAGATCCATTGGTAAAGGTCCACGACGGCCAGCACCAGGAATGGGAAATACGCCAGGAGGTAGCGCGGACCCGGGCCACCGATAGACGCCGGATAGAAAAAGTAAATCGCGACGTTCATTGAGAATAACGCGAGGTACATCTTAATCTTGGAAGATGGCCGGTAACGCCTCCAGAAGGCGACCAGCAGAAGCAGAGGCGGGAAGACCCAGAGAAGATTTGCCAGGCGAATCAACGTCACCACAAATCCATTCCATGAAATGATGAGACGGTCATTAATGCTTTCTGACGAGCGGTGGAGCGCCGCCGGAACGCAGAAGGGATCGCCCGAGAGCAGCGCGTTGTATACAAGGTTGCCGCTGGCGAGCAGCCCGAACCCGATTCCGAACAGCATCAGGTCAGCGAACCTCTTGCGCCAAAGGAGGCTGAGTCCGATCCAGGCGGCCAGGGGAACCCAATCGATATAACGGATCATCGCCGAATAACCAAGAAGAGCGCCGGCAATGAATGGCCAAAGCTTGGAAGGCTGCGGATGCCTCTCCGCGGCATCGTAGACTAGAAAGGCACCGAACACGAACACGGCAGTCGCAATGTGAGCTCGAAAGGAGCCTGCGTAATAGCAGAGAAAGAAACAGAACATCAGCAGGAGACCTGTGCCTCTTAACAGATCCTTGCCCATCCGCTGCTCCGTATACTGTAGAATGAGAAAAACCAACAGAGCTCCAAGTAGCGGGTCGACGAGCCAGGGCGCTCGGAGCTTGACGCCTACGGCGAGAAGAGCTGGCCAGCCTGGCGGATACTTGGAGAACCTGTGTCCTTGGTTGTCCCTAAGACAATATGTTTCTACGCAGTCGTAAAGGGGCAAGTCTGCGTTGTAGAGAGGATCTTCGGCGTAGAGCTTGCCGGATGCAAACAGCTTTGCTTGGTACAGGTATGAGTAGTCGTCTCCAGAGATTGGGTATCGCTCGGTCAGGACGAAGTAAACAAACAAGGCTTCGACCAAGAAGATGCCCGGAACGAGCAATTTTCGCATTACAGGCACGAATTCCTCTCCCTCCGTTCTGACAAAACGCTGCGTCGACCTTGTGCGGTTGGCGCTTTCACGATGGCGAAGCCGATTCCAGAGCTCGCTCCCGTTAGGAAAACCTTCTTCATCCCTGCGTTCGGATCGTTTCTGTTCGGAGATTAAAGTTTGTGCACGACACTTGCACGAATTGTTTTCCGGTGAATGGATGTCGATCTTATTATGGCAGTTGACGTTCTTCCGGTCGCGTCGCTTGAGACGTCTAGTCAAAATCTCTATCGGCAGCGCTGGCGGGCGGTCGGCGTTGCTGCTCTTGTTGTATTTGCCTTTACCGGTTGGCTTGCCTTGGAGATACCAAAGGGAATTCTCGCCCAGACGGACGAGTTGCTGACCGCGGAACGCGCTCGCGAGATGCTGATGACTGAACCGTGGGTCGTTCATTACAATTTCCAGCGATCATTCGAAAAACCACCTCTGCAGTATTGGTTGAGCATTCTGACACTACCCCGGTTTGAAAACCGGGCGGTAGCTGTTCGCATTTGGCCTCTCGTTTATGCCAGTCTCACTGCAATTGTCCTTGGATGGCTGGCCTTCCTGGTCGATCCGAACCGACCGTGGCTCATTCCGATTAGCGTCGCCATTTTGGTTTCGTGTCCACTTTTTCCAACGGAGGCGACCCGCGCCATGCTGGACATCGGGCTAACGTTCTTTACCACCCTGACGATTGTCTTCTCCGAACTTGCGCGCAAACGGCCGGCGTGGTGGTTAGCCGTCGCAGTGGCATGCTGGCTCGCCAGTTTGCAAAAGGTTCCGCTGCCTTTTTTAGTTTGGGTCCTCATCGTGCTCGTGCGACTGACAAGTCGCGACGAGCGCGCCGCTCTGCGAAGTGGAATGAGCTGGCTTATTGGCAGCGTGCTTCTCGCGCTGGCCGCGATGTCGATTTGGCCGCTGTTTCAACTCATTAAGTATGAGATGCCTGTTGGCAGTGTCTTTCACGAGGAAGTCGTAGTCTGGCTTGGCCCGAAGGGACTGGGTAGGCGACCCTACTTTGAGGTTCTGCTTGGGCTTTGTTTGGCCGGCGGTGTCGGCGGCGTGCTCCTGTTGCTTGCGCCGTTCGTAAATCTATTTTCCAAAAACGAAAAACCGTCGCCAGGGGTGCGGGAAATTGCGATCATTAGTTTGGCGGTGATCGCGCTGACCATCGTCTCCAATTTTCGAGGTGTTCGCTACATCTTGCCGATTCTGCCCTGCCTTTGTTTTCTGCTGGCGCTGAGCTTTTACAGATTCTTGGAGCAGGGATCAGTGGTTCGCCGTCGAACCGTCATAGCTCTTGTGGTGCTGTTATTAGCCGGCGTCGTCCAGGCTGAGTTAAAGATAATTCTGCGGCAGAAGGATGTGGCCAACGAAAAAGTGGTCGCTGAAAAACTTGGCGCACTACAACAACCGGGAACAAAGACAGTGTTGGTTGAAGCCATAAATCTCGGCGGCGATTTGATGTGGGACTCCTTCTATCTCTTTCATGGGAACTTCCGATTTCCGCTGGAGAGACACACCGTGGATGAAATCCGTCGCGATCCGCCCAAGCCTCCTGTGATCGGCGCGTGCGTCGCCCGAGATTTTTCTGTCGTCCGAGAAGTATATCCGACCGTCCAGGTGCAGTTCGCCCGTGCCCAGTTCATCTGCTGGCAAGTACCTGGCCAATGATGCGGGAGGAGACTGACATCCAGCTAGTTTCGCCAGAGTCGGCGACAAACGGAGAGGAACCATCGACCAAAAAATTGGAGCGCAATTCCAAAAGACATTTTCGATCGGCCCCGGGCGCGATCTCGGAATACAATCGGAATTTCGACAACCCTTAGAGCTGGCCGCCCGCGAACAATTATTTCAAAGGCGATCTTGAAGCCGATCGCCGGCCCAACGAGGTCGAGCAGACGCGAGCGCGCAATTGCAAAGAAGCCGCACATGCAATCGTGCACGCCAGTGAGCGGATAAGCTAATCCCGAGCCGGCGCGGGACAGCATTCGGCGCCAGATCGGCCATCCTGGCGTCGAGCCGCCGGTTACGTAGCGACTTCCAATCACCAGATCTGCTTCGCCTGCACGTAATGGAGCGAGCAGATCGTTGATTCGTTCGGGCGGATGGCTCAAATCCGCATCCATGACGACCAATAGTTCCCCCTTTGCAGCTGCTGGCCGTGATCGCAGCGGCCAAGCCCGGCGCGGCTGGGTTTTGTTCAATTAGTCGAATTGGGTGAATCGCCGCCAGCGACCGAATGATATCGAGCGTGCCGTCGGTCGAATCAGCATCGACAAAGACAATCTCATGAAGCGGCACCGCTGCAGCAACAATTTGCGAAACAAGGGGCGCGATATTCTCCACTTCGTTGCGAGTGGGGATAATGATCGAGATGGACGGATCGGACGCAGACATGTTTTAAGGTTCGTTTCCGCGTGATGGCGAAGTTTTTTCATCCGTATCGCGCGGGCAACGTTTTGTTGTCAATTTTCTGGTTGCTCGGGAACGCTTTGCTAATTTGCTCCAGTTCGGCTGGTTCGGGAAGAGATGACTGTTACCGTGGCGCGGCTGAACATCAATGCAATGAGCCCGTCCGAGTTACCAGAGACGCAACTAAAAACGGGGCCGACAGATGCGAGCCCGACCACGCCAACCATCCTGGCTTCACTGCGGCGACGCTTTCCTCCATGGTCAGTGCGGGACATACTTGCTGCGCTTATTCTCAGTCGGGCGGCCTTGATTATCATCGCTTGGCTCGGTCTTCATCTCCTGCACGTACGTTTAGATCGGGCCAAATGGGAAGTGGCGAATGATGGCTACGGGCAGAGTGTGGCCGAATATCTTTCGCCAAATTCTCATCCATTCATAAATATGTGGGCTCGATGGGATGCCGGATGGTATCTCGACATCGCGCAGCACGGTTACTCTTTTGTCCCAGCAAAACAATCCAACGTGGTTTTTTTCCCACTGTATCCCTACCTGATTCGAGCAGCACATTACGTCATTCCGCTAGGCAGTGACGCCGGATGGCTCTTAGTCGGAATCTTTGTGTCCAACGCCGCTTTGCTTATCGCACTGATTTATCTTTACCAGCTGGTGCGTTTGGACTTCGACCGGCGCACGGCCGCTCGGATAGTTCTTTATCTCTGTATCTTTCCCACCACTCTGTTTTTGTCGGCAGTTTACTCAGAGTCTCTGTTCCTGGTTTTGGTTGTAAGCGCTTTCTACTATGCGCGTGCCGACCGATGGCTTCTGGTTGGCGCCCTATCCGCCGCCGCTGCGTTGTGCAGAGCGCCTGGCGTTCTGCTTATTGCTCCTCTGGCGTTTGAGTATTTATCCGAGAAAGAATTTCAATGGCGGCGGATGAAGCCCGATTGTCTCGCGTTGCTTCTTGCCCCGGTCGCCCTGGCCGGTCATCTCACGTTTTTGAGATGGCGATTCGGAGATTGGAATATTCTGTCAAAAGCAGAAACCATGAAAGGTTGGAACCGACACTTAACGCTGCCTTGGAACACGCTCTTACACTCTTTCCCAGGCATGAATTCGTTCAAAGGATTCCATGGTGCGTTTGAGTTTTTCTTCACCCTGGCGTTGCTTGGCCTGGCGATCTTCGGCTGTTTTCGACTGCGACTGAGTTATTCGATTTATGCGGCCGTCTCGCTGGTCTTTATTACTTCGTGGGGAGAGCTACGTTCAGCGCCGCGATTTGGACTGGTCATCTTCCCGGTCGTAATTGCGCTTGCTTTACTAGGTCACAACAATGCGTTCAATCGCGCATATCTCGTTTGCTCAAGCATTCTGGCCGTCGTCTCGATGGTGGTATTTTCGCAATGGGGATGGGTCGCCTGATGTCGCTCGCTGACAAGAAGCAGCTGTCCTTGCGCTGAATGAATATTTTCATTGATGTAACCAACTCGTGCCGGTCCGCACGCAATACCGGCATGCAACGAATGACGCGCCGGCTTTTTGCCGAACTGGAGGAGCGCATGTCGGTGACACCGATTTGCTGGAATCGGTTGGGCCACTTTTACCATCGCCTGGGTGATCGCGAATCCGTTTATCTCCGAACGCCTTTCCAGGGTTACAACCGCGCCGTGGCGTTACCGGAAATGCGCGGCGAAAAATTTCCCGGCGAACTGCGACGTCTTCTTCGCCGCCGGCCTTTCGATCTTTCGGCGCAGTTAAGTGGCGGCGGTGTTTTCCTGGCGCCCGATTTTTTTAGCGATTCGCGCAGACAAAAACTGCCCCAGCTCATTCGCAAAGTTGGAATGTACTCCATCGCCATCTTTCACGATGCGGCGATGGCGCGGCTCGGTCTCCATGCGCGTCGCAGCACGCGGAAATTTCGGGAATACATTCAAGCGCTGGCGTCTTTCGATCGCGTTATCTGCATCTCGCAACAGTCGCGTTCCGATTTGCTTGCCTTTTGGAATGAATACGGAATTCGCGATATGCCGGAAACTTTCGTTGAAAGTTGGCCACTCGAATTCGACGAATGCGAACGCGGCTCAACAGGCATAGCCAACAAATCTAAGAGCATGCTTTGCGTCAGCACATTCGTTCCGCGTAAGAATCATTTGAGGCTGTTAGACTCCGCCGAGCAGCTTTGGTCGAACGGTCTCGAGTTCGAACTGAAGTTGGTTGGCGCCTGGGCCGGCAATTGGCCCGTGTTTTTTAAGATTCGCCAACTGCGTGCAAAAAGCCGGCCGCTCACTTGGCTTAAGCACGTGGACGATCAAACCCTCCACGCGCTTTATCGCGAATGCTCCTTCACCGTTTATCCATCGCTGATGGAAGGCTTCGGGCTGCCGATTGCGGAAAGTCTTTGGCATGGCAAACCGTGCATTTGCGGCGGCAACGGCGCCCTCGGCGAAGTCGCGCGGGGCGGCGGCTGTGTGATTGTCGATCAAACGAGCGCCGCCGCGCTCGCCGAAGGAATCAAAAGCTTGTTGTCAGATCGACAACTCTATGCGCGACTCTCCGACGAAGCCGGCGCCAGAAAATTCCGCTCCTGGTCCGATTACATCGACAAATTTCTAATGCATTTGGAACCTGCGCGCGATGCAAACGTAACGCACGCGCCAATATCACACTGAGATTCGCTGGCCGTGCGGATGGCTGACGATGATGCGACCGTCTTTCATTTCGTGGACCCAATCGCAGGCATCGGCGATGAAACGGTTGTGCGTGACGAGGAGCAGCGCTTTCTCGCGTTCGCGCACGAGAGTGGCCAATAACTCAAAGGCGCGTTGCGAATTGCCGGTGTCGAGATTTCCAGTCGGCTCGTCGGCAAGAATAACGTGAGGATCGTTTGCCAGGGCGCGGGCAATGGCTACCCGCTGTTGCTCGCCGCCGGAAAGGTGACGACTCTGGCGTCGTAACTTGTCGCCAAGATCGACAGATTCCAATAATGCTGCCGCGCGTTCGCGCATTTCCGTTTCGTTCATTCGACCGAGCCGCCGCATCGGGATCATGACGTTTTCGTGCGCGCTGAAATCCTCCATTAAAAAATGGAATTGAAAAATGAAACCGATCAACTCGTTGCGACGCCGCGCCAGTTCCTGATCGCTTAAATGCGAGATCGGCGTCGAACCGATCTCGACCGATCCGGCATCGGGTTCGTCGAGCAGACCGAGGATATAAAGCAGCGTGCTCTTGCCGCAGCCCGAAGGGCCGACGACGGCGTGAATGCTTCCGGATTCAACATCGAGCGAAACACCGCGCAGCACGTGGACGCGCGATTCCTCTTCGCCGAGGTAACGTTCAATCTCGCGGCAGCTGAGAGAAAGTGCGCCTTTCATAAACTTGATCCGCGCAAAGTGTCCACCGGTTGGAGTTGCGCGGCGCGGTGCGCGGGGACGTAACTGGCGATGAACACGGCGATGATGGCGAGCAACGTTGCCCAAAGATAATGTCGCCAATCCCAAACCACCAGAAAGTGATTGGTGTAAAGCAACCCGCGAATGTGGATTGGAACCTTCGAAATTCCCCACGTGAGTAACGCGCCCAGGAGGCAACCAATAACGGAGCCGACGGCGGCAATGAGCGCGCCCTGCCAGAGAAAAATCGCGGAGATGTCGATCCTCCGGTAGCCCATCGAGCGCAGGATCGCGATTTCCCGGACTTTCGACAGGACCGACATCGTCAGCACGTTGAAAATTCCAAAACCGGCAAGCAGAATGATCAGCGAAACGGTGATGGCCGCCGATATTCGCAAGGTCGAAAAGATTTGCAGATTTCCTTCTTCGCGATCCTGCCAGCTTTGGGCCCCGTGTTGAAACAGATTTTCAAAGTGGCTGGCGAGCGCCGGCGCCCGGTTTGGGTCCCGCAATTTATAAATGATCATCGACGCTTCGTACGGTTTTTTGAGCAACCGTTGGGCGACGCGCGCATGCGCGTAAACGCGGCTGGAATCGATGGCGCTGACGCCACTGCGCGCGATGGCCGCGACGTTGAAGCGCCAATATTCACCGCCGGGCGAGAGCAATTGAATCGTGTCGCCAGAACTGACTTCGAGCAGATCGGCGAGTCGAGATCCAACAATGACGCTGGTCGTGTTGTTCCGAAAATCATCGAACCGACCTTCGACGATTTGTTTGGCGAGATCGGTCGTGCGGAGATGCGACGTCGGATCGATTCCGTAAAGATCGGCCGTGGTCGTTTCGAATCCGGCGCGGGCGCTGATTGTGCCGCGAAGGACCGGCGAGCAGGCGACCACGTTGGAAAATTGCCGGCTGACCCGCATGATCTCGCTGACGTTGGTGATTCCTTCGAAATAATTTCGGTGCGCGGGCGCGGAGCTGGCCGACTTGGCTGAGACAACCATTCCCGCATAGCGCGGTTGAAATCGTGAACGCAAAACCAGCGCGCCATTGCTGCCGATGGTCGAGTCGATAAAAAATTGGGCGAAGCCCTGCGTCTGCGCCTGCGTGCAAATGAAAATGCCCACGCCAAAAACGACACCAACCAGGCTGAGCAGCAGGGCACGTTTGCGATGCGTGGCGAAACGCAGCGCTATGTAAAGCGGCGCGGTCATTTCTTTGAAACGTCAACCCGCCGCTGCCGCACCGGCTCTCCCGGTCGGAGACGGTCCTGGTCTGCGACCACGACCCGATCGCCGATCGACACACCGCTCAATGCTTCGGCAAAATCGAGTGTGCGGAAACCGACTTTGATCGTCCGCCGCTGCACAATTCCGCGTTTCACAACCAGCGCCTGATCGACCAGTAGCGCGCGAGTGGGCACCAGCAACGCGTTCTCGTGCGAGCCGGTGATGATGTTCATTTCACCGGTCATTCCCGCCATCAAATTGTCCGGCGGCTTTTCCATTTCCAGAATCACCGTGTAACGCTGCGTGTCCGGATCGGCCGCCGGTTGGATCGAGGAGACGCGGGCGGCGAAAGTCTGCGTTCGATAAGCGTAGAGTTGCACTTTCGCTTTCATCCCGGGCTTCACTTCGCCCACGTCTTCTTCGTTCACTTCACCGCGCACGTAAGTCTTGCGCGACGAAACCGTGAACAATTGGTTTCCTTCCGCCACCAGTTCGCCGTCGATGGTCGAGACAGCGCTGAGCAAGCCGTCCATTGGCGCGCGGATCGCCGAATTCTTCATTTGCGATTCCAGTTTCTTTTGCATCTCATCCAGCGCCTGAAGATTTCGATCTCGCTCGATTCGTTCGTTTTCAACCGCGCCGCGTAATCGGTTGGCTTCGCTTTTCGCCTTTTCATATTCGACCGCCGGCACGTTTCCGGAAGCGACCACCTGCTCGAGCCGGTGCAGATTGTCTTCCGCCGCTTTGAGCAATTCCTCCGATGGAAGCGGCAGCTTCGCGCGCTCGGTTGCCGCCTGCAGATCGGTCCGCGCCTGCTTCAATTGTCGCGCAGTGCTTTCGTCCGCAATACTGGCGAGCAACTTCCCTTTAGTCACGCTCTTGCCAATTGCGCCGCGGCCGGCCGAAAATTCTTCAGCCAGTTGGATGAAACCGGAATTTTGCGCCCGAACGTGCACGACAAATGCAGGCTCGATCCGGACCGTGCCATAAACCGCGGAAATCGCCGTTCCGCGACGGACGGTAGCAACCTCGGCCACCGGCATGAAAAAGTAATAGGCAACGCCGCAAACGAGAACGAGCAGCGCGCCCGCGACCCACAAAACCCGCCTGGAATCTGGCACCTTCAAGAAGGGCAATTAATGCACATCTTCGGCGAATTGGAAATAACGCCCGGTGGCGCGGTCCCATTCGGCGAGGGCGACGTTGTGAAGATAACTCGCCTCCAGCAATCCGGTCTGCGTTTTCAGATGGCTGCCTTGGGCCACGCGATATTCCAATTGTGACGCAAGACCGCTGCCGAGATTCTGTTGAACCGCCGCCGCCGTTTGCTCGGCGGTATCGGTGCCGGCCGCGAACGATTTGTGGCGCGCGTCGGCGCCGGCCAGTTCATTGCGAATGCGGGAAAGGTCACGACCGACGCTTGCTTCCAATTTTTTTAATTCAATTTCGTTGATCTCGCGCGCCTTGCGCGCCTTGAGAACTGCGCCGCCGACTTTGCCGTTGTCGATCACCTGCCAGGAATAGGCAGCGCCTTCTCGGATTTCCGATCCAAGGAAGTCCTGGGTGCGACTGGTCGAGCCTTCGCGATGAATTCCGGAAACTGGAATGTAATCGCCGGTCACGCTGCCGGCTGCGCTCGGATAATAACCCGCGGCGATGATGCGCTCGTCTTCGTTGGCCGCGCGAACGAGAAGACGCGCGAGTTTGATGTCGGTCCGGCGTTCCAATGCCGCGGTGGTTTCGGCATTAAGATCGACATCCATCGGCGCGAATGACAGTTCGCCGTCTGGCTTGGGAAGTGCGGCGTCGGATTTGGGATCAATCGCCATCGCCTGCGCCAGTTGCAATTGCGCTGCGCTGTAGGCGCGACGTGAATCTTCCATCAACGGATCGAGCTCGCGCGCTTCGACGGTGGCCGTAGTATACGCGCTGCGATCGACCAGACCCGCTCGATAGCGGTCGTTTTCGCTCGCCATGTTTTCGTCCAAATGTTGGCGCTGCTCGTCGCGGACCGACAGCAACTTACGATTGTAAACGGCCGAATAAAACGCGAGCCGGGCCGCGTGTAATTGTTCCTCGATCGCGAGATTGAGTTGCTGCTGCGCGATCAAAACCTCGACATTTCCGCTTCGAAGCGATGGCGGAATCGCGGCGTTGATAAGTGGTTGGGTGAAAGATCCGCGCGCGAACCCAAATACTTTCGTCGCAGTCGAACCGGCGCGGTCTCCGCCTTGCAATCCCGCGGGCAGGTTTACTTTTAAATTCGGCCACACGATCGAGCGAAGAACAAGCCGACGCCCCGCAGCCTGTTCCAGGTTCGCCTTCGCCTGCTGGATCGTCGGATTTTTTTCCAGCGTCGTGTTCAGAACTGCGTCGAGAGTAACTGCCGATGCAGATGAGGTCGATCCGGCAAAGGACGGATTGGCCGCGGCTAACAACAACAAGATCGCAGTTGCGAATTTTAGTTTCATTGCTGGCTCAATTTTGCCGGCGGATGCGCCACGTCGAGCGCCTGTTTTTCGTGACGGGGTTTCAAACGGTTGGAAGCGAAGTCGAGCGCTTCCGGAGTGCTGCCGCAGGCGCGGGCGAGCCGGGCCAGCGCGACATTGTGCAGATAAATCGCGCTCAATCGCGTTGTCCGCGTGCGGGTGACGTCGGCCGCGGCCTGCAAAATATCGAGCTGCGTTCCCAAACCGGCAGCGAGATTTGTTTTGGCGATCTCGAGAGATTCGTCGGCCGTCTGCACGCTTTTCGTTTCCGTTTCGAGAACATTCTCGCCTTGTTGAAGATCGAGAAACGCGCTTCGCACTTCGGAGGCGACCGCGCGTCGCGCGCCTTCGAGCGCTGCCACCGCTGCTTCACGGCGCGCACGCGTGGCCTGCATTCGTCCTTTGGTCGCAAACCCGTCGAAAAGATGCCAGGTCCCATTTACCCCAACGATGTAACCGTGGTTAAATTCAGGTCCGACCAGGGGATCGCGCTCGTTGTAAACTTCGTAGCCGGAGAAGACCTGGACGTGCGGACGAAGCTCGCTTCGGTCGACCACATATTGTCGATCTTCAATTTCGACGTCAATCTGGCGGGCTTTGATTTCGGCGCGGCTCACGTCCGCGCGGCCAAGACATTCGTTCAGGTCGGGATGGAGCGCTGCGTATTGCAATTGTCCCGCCACTTCGAAACGCGGCTGGTCCGGGTTTGAACGAAAATCGATCCCGAAAAGTTCGCCCAGCCGAAGATATGAATTAGTGAGCTGGGTTTTGGCATTGGCGAGCTCCGGCTGCTCATTGGCCAGCGCCACCTGGGCGCGGCCGACGTTCAACGTTCCAACAATTCCGGCGCGCAATCGCTCCTCCTGTGTTTTCACTTCTTCACCCAGAACCCGCACCGAGTCTTCCCGGACACGCACTTTGGATCGGTTTAAGAGCACGTCGTAAAATCCAACCCGCACATCCATCGCCACTTTGCTGCGCACTTCTTCAAGCTCGCACCGCTGCTTTTCCACAATCAACTCGGCGATGGACACCTGGTTGGAAACTGCGCCACCGGTGTAGACATTTTCGAGCGCACGCACCGACGCGCTGTAATCCTCCTGGCGAAGCCGGGAATCGGGTTGGGTTTCTCGCTTGTCGGCGAATCCCGACGAAATCACCGACGGCAAATAGCCCGACCGTGCTTCGATCAACCCGCCGTGCGCCGCTTCTACCTTTTTTCGGGCGATAACGATCTCCGGGTTTTGGGCATCCGCCAAAGCGACGCCTTGTTCGATCTCATAACTCGGCAGCTCGCCCCGCGCATTGGCGCAGAGTCCAATGACGAGCAAGGCCACCAGAGAAGTCGGCGTTTGGCCGGCGCGGCGATATTTCCTAACGAGCGTCCTCAAAATTACTTGCATGCTAACGCTGACTACTGCAGTTTCCACGCTCAAATCGGGCGAGGGTTTCCTCCTCGGACGAGACCCTACACATTACCTGCCGCCTTAACCTTGATGCTTTCAAACCTACTAGATTGTATCATATCTTGCCCCAAGCTCACTGCTCCGGGTAGGATTTCTTTTTTCCCATGAGAAAAATTCGTATCGCCATTGTCGGAGTGGGCAACTGTGCCAGTTCGCTCGTCCAAGGTATCAATTTTTACCGCAGCTCCTCCGTCAATGGCACCGCCGTCGGCCTGATGCACAAGCAAATCGCCTCGTATCGGCCCGGAGACATTGAGGTTGTAGCCGCATTTGACATCGATCGCCGTAAAGTTGGGCTCGATGTCAGCAAAGCCATTTTCGCGCCGCCCAATTGCACCAACGTCTTCTGCGATAAAGTCAGCCTCACCGGCGCAATCGTGAAAATGGGTTGCGTCTTCGACAGCTTCGCGCCCCACATGGCCGACCACGATCCGCTCCGCACCTTCCTGCCTTTGGAAAAAGAATCCACCCGCGAACAAATCATCGGCGAGCTGAAAGATTCCGCCACCGAGATCATGGTCAATTATCTGCCGGTCGGCTCCGATGAGGCGGCGCGGTTTTACGCCAGCTGCGCGCTCGAGGCCGGCGTTGCGTTCGTGAACAATATTCCCGTCTTCATCGCCAGCGACCCGGTTTGGGCGAAACGTTTTGCCGATAAAAATTTGCCGATCATCGGCGACGACATCAAATCGCAACTGGGCGCCACCGTCCTTCATCGCACGATTGTCGATCTTTTCCGGAAGCGCGGTGTCAAAGTCGAGCGCACCTATCAGCTCAACACCGGCGGCAACACCGATTTTCTCAACATGCTCAGCCGGACCCGGCTGACCTCTAAGAAAACGTCCAAGACCGAAGCCGTGCAATCAGTCATGAACGAACGCCTGGCCGACGAAAATATTCACATCGGCCCGAGCGATTATGTTCCGTGGCAGCTCGACAACAAGATCGCGTTCATTCGCGTTGAAGGCCGCCTTTTTGGCGACGTGCCGATGGAAATCGATATCAAACTTTCGGTCGAAGACTCGCCGAACTCGGCCGGCGTCGCCATCGACGCCATTCGTTGCTGCAAACTCGCGCTCGATCGCGGGATCGGCGGCGTCCTCAATTCGCCCTCCGCCTATTTCTCCAAGCATCCGCCCGTCCAGATGAGCGACGACGAAGCCTACCGCTGCGTCGAACAATTCATCCGCGGCGAGCGCGACCGCTGACGCGGCAAGAACTTCTTCGATGTCCCCCCGAAGCCGAAATAGACGAAAATTTTCGTCTAATTCTCGTTAGGTCTCGGTCATGCCGCGAAAAATTAGCGTGAAGCGCGCGAGCCTAGGCTTTATCAAAGAAGTAGAGGCGATCGAACGGTTTCTTCAGATTCCTGCCATTTCGAGCCTTGCGACCGAAAATCAGGCATGGTGTTATGATTATGCGATAATCCGTACGTATCACGGTTTTGAAGAACTAATGCTTAAGACTATTATCGCAGCCATCAATATTAGTCCTGCTACGATTTCCCATGCGACGGGTGTACTATTTCCGCGGCACCTTAGTCAAAATGTGTGCCGGTATCTTGTCGTGGGTAACGGCTATTTTGATTTCAAAGGACGCGATGGACTGATCGGAAAACTACGCAGGTATCTACCAGAGAACCACCCTCTTGTGCGATTGGTTAAAGATGAAAGGCTCAAACAGTCCTTGGAGCGCTTGTCGTCACTGCGTAACTTGGCCGCGCACAATAGCATTCAGGCGAAGCGTGCGGCCCTAAAAGCAACTGGACAACAACGTCTGAAGTCTAGTGGTCATTGGTTACTAAAACACCGCCGTTTTTTTAAGATTGCCAACGACATGAAGGTTTTCGCCGCCGATCTATGGAGATCGGCGCCGTTCTAAGAAAGACCTAACCTCTACCCGCTGTTCGCTTCACACTTTCTATGATTAAGCCATTCCAACTCCGATTGACGCTCGCTCCCGGTAGACGTAGCTGATCTTGTTCTCGTTAGGCTAATGCAGCGACATCGTTCTAAGTATGCCTAACCGCGCGATCTATCTGCTGGTCGTCGAAGGGTTCGCTGACTGGGAACCGGCGCATGCCGTGGCCGAGCTCCGGCGGCATGGAGGCTACCGAGTGGAAACGGTGGGCCTTAATCGTGACCCGGTCATTTCCATGGGAGGTCTGCGAATTACACCGTCACGCACGGTTGATGAGTTAGACATAAACGATGTGGCCGCTTTCATTTTGCCCGGCGGCGATCGCTGGGAAAATATGCCGATGGAGGCCGAGCTTGAATCAGCACTGAAGCAGTTGGATGCGCGCAAGATTCCAATCGCGGCCATCTGCGCTGCGACCGCTGCGATCTCGCGGGTCGGCCTCTTGCATGGCCGCCAACATACAAGTAATGGCCTGAGTTATTTGCAGTCGCACGTGCCTGATTACGATGAGTCGCAGAATTATGTAGAGGCCCCAGCCGTGCGGGATCGCGGCCTCATCACAGCCAGTGGACTCGGGGACATTGAGTTTACGCGCGAACTCTTCGAGGAGTTGAATGTGCTTTCAGCGTGCGATCGGGAGCTTTGGGCCAGGATGTTTCGGACAGCCCAGTTGCCGAAAGAAGGAGGAGCCAAACCAATCGATGCAGCCGAGGGCTGGCCGGCGTACGGCTTTACTGACGTGTGACTTCTGACCTCTGTCCTCTGATTATGCTCGCTCCCGCCAGCCGTCGCTGATCTAATTCTCGTTAGGCCTCTAGAATTCACTATGAGTAAAGTATATCTCATCAATGTCGGAGCGAATAGCTCTGATAGCTCACGCGCGCGAAGTCCGATCTTCGATGATGACCGTTTTGTCTATGTGCCGTTTTCCTTCAAGCGCCGAGGCGTCGATGGCTATTTCAAGTATCCGAAGCCAACTCGTCCGTTCATCCGCAACATGCAAGGCCGAAGCACCCATTGCGACCCCGATTGGAGCAACCTCACTTATGGAGATCAGTGCTCTAACCGCCGCGCTGCCGCTTTGCGACGCGTAGACGTCGGCGACATCTTGCTGTTCTGGGGTTTGCTCTGGCGGAACGATGGCAAGACATGGAAAAGCTTCACCGGCCAACGCGGCTGGTATTTGATCGGCGCTTTGAGAGTGAGTGAGATTTTGGAGGAGGGTCAGACGGCGGAGAACGCGAAGCGAGCTAACCGCAAGCGAGCGGCTAAGAACGCTCACCTTGTGGATGGGGTTATCGGCGACGGTCAGCGCGTCTTTATCGGCAGCAAACGTCGCTCGAAGTTATTTCGACGAGCGGTCGATCTCCAGACTACACAGGGTTCTGGTTTGCTATTCCGCACCATTAGGGCAGCCAGCGGCAGGCATCTTAGTCTTCACGGCAAGATTCCGTGGAACAGCTCCACCCGAAGCTGCCGCGTGATTTGGGATCTCGATCTTCCGGACCATCGCGTGAGAGCACGGATTGCACGAAAGGCCGTCCTTCACAAGACCGGCTATGACTTACTAGGAGACCTCTAACCGCGAAATAAGGCCTAACCAATCGCTGGAGCGAACCGCTGGCCGGCAAGAAGACGTTGAGCGGTTGAGAAGTTGAGGTGTTGAGGTGAAAGGTTGCGGTCCCGTCAGCGCGCCTCCTCGCGAGCGTTTTTGGAGTAGCTGAGCTCCTTCTCGTTGGCTGTCAGCGGCCAAGATTTATGGTCCGGATCGTTTTCCGCGACGTATGGATCGTGAACCGATTCAGGCGGGTCGCGAGTTGGCAAATTCAGGTCTCAAAACGGTTCGGATGAGGTTTGGACAAATCGATGTCGATCCTGAAAGGGGCCTAATAGGTTCGAGAAACATCCGTTTCGGTTCGCGAGTGATCTATCAGAGTCGCGCCGAACTCTGATTAGGTCCGAAGAAAGTCCATATAGGTCCCAGTGAACTTAGCTTAGGTCAGACACCGATACGTATGACCCGGTCCGTGATCCATATGACGCGGAAAACCAATCGTGCCGCGACCGATATGGATCGTGCCATGATCCATATGGATTGAGCCTGAACCATGAAGGTAAATGAAGGTAAATGACGCTCAATCTATAATGGAATTAGGCCGAAAAATTACAAAGTAGAAGATCTGCGTTTTCGATCAGAGTTCGGCGAATTCTAACTGCTCGGATTTTGTAGGTGCGGGCGACGCGGCGGTAATCGCGAGTTCTTTTGTAACTTCGACATCGAACTGATCGGCTGGAAGTTTTTCCAGTCTTGCCCATTCGCGCGCGAGCTCGTCGGGTTTGTAACGGACAAGCGCGCCGGCGGCGGTCGAGTAAATCGCAGCTTCCACTTCCAGCTTGGCAATCTCGCTGACGGCTTTCCAGTAAGCGGCCAGCTGCGGACGATATCGCGCGTGCAAGGTCTCGGTGTTGTCGGGCGGGACGCGATCTGTTTTCCAATCCAGGATCAGGCATTTGCCGGTGCGAGCCGCACTGGCGTTACTTCGTTGAAAGAAGGCGAGGTCGATCACTCCTTCGAGGCAAAAATTGCCAGTGCGGCTCGCACCGCCAGTCCGGTCCGCCAATCGGACGGACTCGTCCCGTGGCGAGCTCGGATTACCGCCAGTCCGGCTCGGACTCCAAAAGAACGGCATCTCGGCGTGGACAATCGATTTGTCGCTGTCGAAGTGACGCCGAAAATTTTCAGGCCCGGATAGGTTAGCAAGGAGAAGCTTCCATTCGCGGAGCGAACGCGCGGGATCAGGCGAGGACGCGACCTTCGCCTGGAAGATTTTCTCCCACAGTTTGAACAGCTCAGATTCGTTCTTGCTGTTAAATGCTAGTCCGGCTCGGACCCAGGGCAGACGCTGAACGAAATCGTGCCACCAAAGTCCGTAGCGTAACGCAGGGCTTGTCGAGCGGGGAGATGATGAAGGCGCATATCTAATTTCCTCGAGCGCTGCTGATTCTTCCGACGGAAGACCGCTCGGGTTCACTTTGCGCACGAACACGCTCGCGTTTTGAATCGCAACCGCCTTGTCGATCTTCGCGGTCGGCAGTTGGATGTCGATCTTATGAGCTCTTGCTCCTGCTCTTGCTCGATGGTGTTCGGCGGTGTTGGCGCAGGATGCTGGCTCAACGCCGATGCGCGCAAATGCCGCTTCGTTCGCATCGTTCTTGTCGGCCTTGAGCCATTTCGATTGCGAGTGGCTGTGAATCTCGCCGCTCGCCTTGGCGAACAATTCGTTGTCGAAAGCGAGCACGAGCGTGTGCTGGGCGCGCGTCAGCGCCACATAGAGCAAGCGTTCCATTTCCTGACGATTCTCGCGCTCGATCAATTCCTGGATTTCGTCGGTTGCGTTAGACAAATCGAGAAGAACAACCGTTTCGCCAGTCTCGCGGATTTTGAGCAAACGCGGGTAACGCGGCGAAGCCGAACGAACGTCGCGAGTCAGAAACGGAACGATCACCGCCTGCCACTCCGAGCCCTTTGCTTTTTGCGATGTGATCAATTGAATCGCGTCCGGACGCGATGGCCGGATCTCGCGGGCATCAGCGAAGTGGGTGCGTAAGTGTTCCGCAAATTCGGTCAGGGTCATGCCTTCGGCTTCGGACGAACCGGCCAGGGCGAGCAGCGCGTCCAATTCGCCATCCAGATTTTCAAAGTCCGCTCGGGGCAAAGAGTCGAGCCGCTCGCGTAATTGTGTCCGGCTCACGATTTCGCTGACCGCGTCGAACAGGGGCAAAGGCAGGATCGACAACCGAAGCTGCGCGAGCAGACTCAGCTTTTTAGAAACGACGTCAGCACCGTTCGTCAGCGTTTCGATTTGAAAACGGTCTCCATAGCCCTGCGAAAAAACCGCCAGATCGTGATCGGAGATTCCGAAGAGCTCGCGGAGAAGCCCGGCGATCTCATAACCGCACCGGGGCTGCGAGAGTACTCTTAAGAGGGCGGTCAACCAGGCGTAGGACGGGCTGTCGCCTTTCAGCTCCTTTTCCGACTGGATTTGGACATTGAGCCCCGCCGTCCTCAAGCCACGCCGCAAGGTCTGAAGCCATTCTTTGCGGGGACAGAGGACGGCAACGTCGCGCCAGGTCTCGGCCCGGAGTCTGGCCAGACCGGTTTCTTGTAGCCATTTCCCAAGCTGGCGCGCTTCTTCAGCGGCTTTGCGCGCGTCCGACACTTTGCCCCTCGGATCTGGCCGCAATTTCGCCGGCTGCAAGTTGAGACGCACCACTTGTCCGGGCAAAACTTGCGGCCGCGGATTGAGCTCGACGAATGCGACCTGCTGGTCGCGGTCGTTGAGGATTTCCCGAAACGTTTGGTTCACGAAATCGAGCTGCGCGGTATCGAGCCGAAACGTGACCGAAAATTGGAGCGCCTCGGCCGCGCCCGTTTCGACCAGCGTCTCGTGGATCCGCCGATATTTCGAAAGATCGGCGCGGTCGCGATAGATCGACTGTTGAAAATCGCCGACCATGCAAAAGTGCCCGGGCCGCGGACCTGTCACGCCGTAGTCGGGCGAAGGCGGAGGGTCGGTTTTGGTTTCGAGCCAATCGCCAGCGACCTGCGGTGGGCGGGTTAGTTCAAGTAGAAGCGAAAATTGTCGCGGATCAGTGTCCTGCGCTTCGTCGAGGATGACGCGAAAAGATTTTTCCCGAATCTCGCGCCCGATCTTTGGATGTTTGGTTAATTCGAGCGCAAGCGCAATCTGGTCGTCGTATGTTAAGAGGCCGCGCTCGATTCTGAACTCGCGATAATCGCGCTGCACTTCCGCCGCCACACAAAGAGCTGCCTGATCGATCCATCGACGCACTGGCGCGAATGCCTCGCGTTTGATTCGAACGAAATCCTTCGCTTTCGAAAAACAAATCGGCCACCGGACAAAATCTTCAGTGTCGCGCCATCGCTGTTCGGCCCGTTTCAATTCCTTTTGATACGGCGGCACGGTTTGCAGTGTCGGCCCCCTGGCGGAATAGCGGTGAACCGCGCTGAAGTCCGTATCCGGACATTTTCCCGCTGGCGGATCGCCCGGTTCTAAATCCGCGCGGCGACCGAGCTCCATCAACGCGCGCGCTTGCACGTGCCGGAGCAGTTCGCGGCGATTTTCATCCGAAAGCGAGCGGCCGATCGTTGTCTGCTGCTGCACAAATTCGTTCCAGACCTCGTCGTCATCGGTGATCACATCGAAAGTTGGCGGCAGCCCGAGATAATGCCCGTAACTCTCGAGCAATCGGACGCAGAAGGCGTGAATGGTGCCGAAAAAAGCGCGGTTGAACGCGGCCAGCACTTCCACGGAAACGCCTGCCTGTAAGACTTCGGCGCGCGCTCGCTGTTGCATCTCATCAGCGGCGCGGTTGGTGAACGCCACAACCACGAGTTGCGGCAGCCAATCGCGCGCTTGTTCGCTCCTGGCAATTTGGACAATGCGGTCGGTAACGGCGCGGGTTTTTCCGGAGCCGGCCGCGGCCACGACAGAGAAATTTTTGTTCAGCTCCGAAACGAAACGTTCGCGATTAGCTTGATCGATCGGCTCGGTCATGGTCGGTCGTCCTCGTCGTCGGCAAACGCCGGATGGGTCAGCACCCATTTCTCGTCCAAAAACTCTTTATCGATCGGCAGGGTCGCGAGCGGATAATCCGGGTTAAAACCAAACTCGTTTCGAATCAGTCCGCGCAATCCGAAGATTCCGGTTTCCTGCATTCGATAAAGCTCAGTCCAAAAATCGGAATCTGCCGCAAGATTGGCCATGGCCAACTGCGGCCGCTCCAGCTCGGTGCGCAATGAAAGAATGCTCAAATGAATTTCGGAAGCGCCGAGCTCACGCGCGGCCAATCCGTAGAAGCCGAGCTGAATGGCGTCGCCGCGCACGAGTTTCTTTCGTAAATTGGCGGCGCGCGCTTCCGGTGTTCTTCCCGGCGGCGTAAGCGGCTTCTGACTTCCGGTTTTGTAATCGACAATCCAAACATTGACGCCGGTGAGCTGCGAATCGTTCGGTTGAGTTTGGGAGAGGATCAGATCGATCCGGCCGCGGACGCGAAGCTTGTTCCCGTCGCTCAACGAAAGGAGCTGGGGCGATTCCAGTCTCCACTCCGCCGCCATTCGCGGCCAACCTTCCATTTCCGCGAGTTTGCTCGCGAGAAAATCGGCCAGCGCAAGGGCGTTACTCCATCCAGAGGTCCACCAGTCGGGTACAGTTCGGCCGGAGCTAGCGCAAAGATCGACAATCGTTTTCCGAAATCTCTGCGCGCCGCCCTCAATCCGTTCGCACATCTCGTTGCCGGTTGGAAAATCGACCAAGGCGTTTTTTTCTTCCGAAGCGGCGATCTTGGCGAGCCAATCGTGCACCCAGGTCCCAGTGGCCGCGTTCCATTGATTCAGGTCCGGCTCCTGGTTTTCGACGCCGAGATACGTTTTTAACCAGATGAGCGCGGGAGTTTTAACAACCTTATCCCATTCGGTCGCGCGCAATGTGATCTCGCGGCCGATTGGCTCGCGCAGCGCAAATTCATATTCGCCAAATGGAACATCCGCCTTTCGACGGGCTTCGTAGGCAATTCGGGTTTGATCGATCCCGGCATCCGTCGCCGGCGCGGATTCGAAAAGTTCCTGGTCCTTCAGCCAGGCGGACGTTTTCTCCCGCAAGATCGACATCGTTTCCTGCGAAAGCGGCGCGTTGCGCGCGACGAAATACGCCTGACTGAAAAGCTCGCTCGGATTCCAAACCCGTTCCGGCGCCGATTCCTGAAGCAAACTGGCGGTGATCGCGAGCCCGTGTTCTGCTGATTCGAGGGCCGCACCGAATTGACGGAGAGCGATCTGTCGCTCGTCTTGCGCACTGAGGAGAAATGTTTTGTCTTTCGCGAGAGCCGAATGGCCTTCGCCTTGTTTCCCGCGACGAGTCGCGCGTGCGTTTAGATCGACAATTTCCTCATCCGATAAAAACCCGGATTCGCGCTGACTCTGCGGCCATTCGCCCTGATTAAGACCCGCCAGAATCAGATGTGACCACTCGTGGCCGTCGGCTTCGCCATAAGAAAGCAGGTGGACTCGGCTGTAAACGTGAGCGGCCTGCGGCGCGCGGGCGATCGTAAACGAATCGAGAATTTCCTTCAGCCAGCGCAGATAAATTGCCCGCGAAAATTCTACCGAACTCGCGGCACTCCATCGCTGGGCGAACCGGTCGATCTCGGTCCAGCGATTGTCCCATTTCAACTTGGAAAAGATCGTCTTCGTTTCGGTGAGAAATTTGGCCAGTGTCGCTTTTGACGGGAGAAACGCGATTGAGCGCAGCAGTTTTGCGATGCGAACGAATTTCTCAGCGTCTGTCTGCCGGGCGCAGAATTCGCGCAACACATTGATGTCGTCGATCAGAATCTGCCGATAAACCCAGCGCAGATTTTCCCGGACCTCCTGAATCGGTAACCCGTCCGTGGAATCGGGATTCGCTTCCAAGAATCGAAGGACCGGTTCGAGTTGATGGTTCTCTTGCAGGTGAAGCCACGCATTCCACGCCGGCTCCTCGAATTCGCCCGGTGTCAGGTGCCCGATGGCATCGTGATGCGGAATACGGGACTGCGTCAGAAATTCCGAGACGAGGCGTGGCAACGCGCCAGCGCGCGGGAAAAGAATACCGAGACGCGCGCACGATTTTTCCGCCAGAAATTTAAGGGCGATGGCACAGATCGCCTGCGCTTGCTCGGTGGCGTTGAGACCGACTAGAAATAGCGGTTCTTTTCGGCTGTCAGAATCGGTTCCGGTATTCGCCGGCTGATTGAGATGGACGAACGGGTGGTTCCGTTCTGTCTGGTCCGTGATCGGCGCTGCAGAATCGAAATTTTCCTCCCAGGTGCCGACCCAGGATTCGTCGGCCGCGCGAGTTTGCTCGCGTGGATATTCGAGAATCACCGTGGCGCGGCTCGCGGAAGAAACCGCCGCCTGGAGCAACGGCCAGAGCGGCCAGTGCTTCGCGGTAAATCCGACCAGCAGAAGATGGCTAAATCGAGGTGGCGCGCTCTTGGCGTCTGCCAAGGCGTCGCGATCAGCCTCATGAACCAGCTTGAACTTGCACTGCCGAACAAGGCCTTCAAACGCATGTATGATCTCGCGCACAGCAGGCGCGCCGACACTTTGAAAATTCCACCCTGCGGCGCTTATCTGATCGAAGGCTCGCAGGAGATTGTCCGGTGAACGCGAGATCGATTTTGTAATAGCGGCAAGAGCCTCCTCTGCCGAAGCGGCTACGGCGACCGAGTTGACATCTTCCGAGTTCCGCGTCGCGACCGATTCGGCGGCGGTCGCCAGAAGCAAACGTAAATGCTCGCGCAATGGTAGCGACGAAGCATCTTCAGCCAGCAGCAGCTCCCGAAGGCGGGGCGGGGTGATAAATTTTACACCGAGCAAAGAAATTTCATGTTCCAACAATTTCGAACGCAGAAATGCAGCGCCGCTTGCAAATGGCGTGGCGACCGCAACGGTCCCGTTGGTTTCGAGCGACGCTAGCGCAGCCGTTTTGAACCAGGGCAAGAGAACGCTTTCCCAGGCGCTGGCGAACGACGAGCCGATGTGCAATGAAACTTGCATCAGTTTAATGGGACAGATTCGACGGCTGAATCAAACCAGCACTAACGATTTTGTTTTGCTCGCGTTGCCAATCGGGCGCGGGTCATGCGCTCACGGAGACCGCCTTCTTTTAGAAAATCCTGCTCGAGTTTCCGTAAGAGCTGGTCGAGCAGGTAATTGGTTTGATGAATGAGACAGATAAGAATATTGGCCACAACTTCGGGCGGCTTGGCCTCGATATAGGTCGCATAGGTCTCATAGGACACATCTTTTTGCGCGCCAAGCTTGCGAACGAAGAGCGCCTCGCGGCTGTCCTTTGGACAGAGCTTGAGTGCGTGCACGCGCAGGAAGTCTTTATAGTCTTCGAGCAATTCTTCCAGACTCGAGCGGGCGACGTTAATTAGTTTGATTTCGGCTTCCTTGGACGTGCCGGAAATTTTACTGCCCTCAACGATGTTTTGCTTCCCAGAACGCGCGGCCTGAACCATTTGGTCAATGGTGCGGTCTGTTCGTTTTAGAAAGCGCTGGCAAAAACGCGCCGTGCCTTGGAAGACAATGATTGCTTTTTGGTAGGCAAGGAGGCCGGCGTATCCGCCGTGGGGCGGAATGAAACCGTCGTTCCGGGGGGTTATTTTTCGCATCGTCAGGTCAAAGTTTATGCGTTGCGCGGTCGCGTGGCGAGATAAGTCCAATAGGTCGTATAGGTCTTATAAGTGTGCGCGTGTCGCCGATGCGTTGAGTGACGCCGATGCGATCCAGATATTCGAGAAAAGGAATGATAACGCGTCGCGAAGTTCCGAGCTTTTCACGGAGCTGACTCGCCGTGGCCGGGCCATTTGTGGAAATGAACTCGACGACCTGGGCTTTCATTTGCTCGAAGCTTTCCCGGAGAAGCACGACTTCTGACGCGATTTCAACGATCTCGCCGTCGTCGATGAGAAACCGCAATGCAGCGTCGTTTTTGGCGGCAATAGTTCCTCGCGCCGGCGGATCGAACGGTTTGGCTGCCAGGGCGGCGCGAACTTTGTCTGCCGCAGCTTCCAAGTCCGGCGGCAACGACGGCCGATGCGAACCGCGCGCGATTTTGTTTTCGGCGCGAACAAAATCGCTGCGGCAAAGATCGACCAGCAGTGCGTCGAAAACGGCCGGGGAAATTGAGTTGAGCTCGGCGCGTAGCTCGCTCAGTTCAAGGCCGCGTCGTTCCGGATGCGTTCGATGAGCTGCGTCGATGAGTCGGGCGGCACGTTCGCGTAAATCAAGCCAGACGAGCATTTTTACGCCAACATTGTCGCATAGGAAAAGTTCGCCGTGATCACACAATCGCTGCAAAGCTGTCGCAATTTCGGCTGCGCTAAAGTGCGACCGATCAAGTAAGCGAGAAGGTTCTATCACACCGGTACGCGCGATCTCCGTCCAAACGGCAAGATCGACATCACCCGGAGCGATCGCGCGGGACGCCAGACGCGTGCTTTCCTGAGTCTGCCGAAAATCTCTCGGATTTGAATCTACGTTGAAAACAAGGCCGCCCGCGATGGTGTGCTGTTCGGACGCGTCCCGCACTACGACTCGATCACCGACGAATGCGAGCAGCGGGACGTTCAACCGAAGCTGTGCGACCGCGCTCTCGCCAGTGGCGAGGGAATGAGCTTCCGCAAAAATTATTTTCGCGGGCACGCGGGTCGTGCCGTGATGGGTGTAAGCCGAGGCGCCCGATTTGATCGGCACAGCGCGTTGCAAACGCGCCGATCGAGTGAGGACAACGTCCAATGTGGAACTCGGCTCAAACTGCTGAGTGGTAATGACATCGCCGCGTTTTATTCCGTCCGGCCCGACTGAGACATCTGGAAAATTGATCGCGGTACGCGTTCCGGGTTGAGCGGTTTCCAAATCTCGCCCGTGGCTTTGGATGGAACGAACGCGGGCAGAAAGATTTTGTGGTTGAATGACGACGTTCTGGCCGCGCTCAATTCGACCGCCAGTCAAGGTCCCGGTCACAACCGTGCCAATTCCGCGGAGCGTAAATGCGCGGTCGACAAATAATCGTGGTTTGCCGATATCGCGCGGCGGTGACAACGCAGCAGATTCAGAAGCGAGCGCGGATTGTAAATCTCCGAGACCGGCGCCGGTGCGGACCGAAGTTGGGATGATCTGTGCATTCGCGAATGTGGTCTCGCGAAGTTTCTCGCGAATTTGAACGACAACGCTCTCGACGTTTCCGAGATCACTTTTGGTGAGCGCGACAACGATTTTTGGCAAACCAAGGTATACCAGAATTTGAAGGTGCTCTTCGGTTTGCGGCATCCAGCCGTCATCCGCCGCAACTACGAGCAGCCCGAGATCGATCGAGCGGACGCCGGCGATCATGTTGCGAACGAAGTCTTCGTGGCCCGGAACATCGACAATCCCGATGTGAAATTGTTCGCCACCGGGCCTACTGAAATTTAGTTCGGCAAAACCAAGATCAATCGTGATGCCGCGCGCTTTTTCTTCTGGCAAACGGTCCGGATCCGTTCCGGTCAGCGCTTTGACCAGCGCACTCTTGCCATGGTCGACGTGACCCGCGGTCGCGAGAATAAAATTTGTCATCGAGTCGTGCACGCGGTGCGAATGGCGTCGACAACAAGATCGTCCTGGTGGGAAAAGATCGTGCGCAGGTCGAGTTTAAAATGACCATCGCCGATGTAACCAATGACGGGCGGAGTGGACCGGCGGAGTGCGCGCGCAAAATCCTGGAGCGACAACTCCTCGGGCAGAAAGTCGATCGTGATCGAGGGCATGATGGATTTAGGCAAGGTACCTCCGCCAATTTTCGACGTCCCGCTGCCGATTGTGATCTTCACCGGCAATCCCCGGAGACGAGTCACCATCGCCGCAGCACGGGCGCGCAATTCGTCTTTCGGAATTTGCAAAAGCGCCAGCGCCGGAATCTCGCTCGTGACCTGGTTGAGGTGGAGATCGACCGTCGTCTGGAGGGCGGCGAAAACTAATTTGTCGCAACGCAACGCGCGAAAGAGCGGTTCGCTTTTGAGCGCCGCAATTGACCGTTTCTTTCCGACGATGATCCCGGCTTGCGGCCCACCAAAAAGCTTGTCGCCGCTGAAACAAACGAGGTCAGCGCCGTCCCTGAGCGCTTCCGCTGGCGTTGGCTCGTGATGGTGTAACCCGATCTGTTCGGTCGCGATCACTGCGCCGCTTCCCAGATCTTCGACAAACGGGATGCGTTTTTTGCGCGCAAGCGCTGAAAGTTCCGCCGTTGAAACCGACGCGACGAATCCGCTCATGAAGAAATTGCTGCGATGCACTTTCAAAATGAGCGCGGTGTTTTTGCCGACGGCCCGCGCGTAATCGGCGATTGTCGTTTTGTTAGTGGCGCCGACTTCGCGCAGTTTCGCGCCGCTCGCCTCCAGAATTTCGCCAATGCGAAAGCCTCCGCCGATCTGCACGAGTTCGCCGCGCGAAATGATCACTTCTGGTGGAGGGACACGCGCCGTCGTGTCCCTAACTTTGTTGCCGACCCGCCTTCGTTCAGCTTCGGCGTGGCCTGCAACGCGGCGCCGTCCAATGAAGTGGTGCACAATCAAAACCAATGCGGCTGCGCAATTGTTCACGATCGTGGCTGCTTCCGCCTGGCAAAGGACGGCCAGAGCGCGCTCGAGGTAACCGCCGCGATCACCGCGATCGCCAGTCGCCAGATCGAGCTCCAGATTATTATACGAGGAAGCAACATTTCGAAGCACTTCGCCTGCTCCCTGCGGAAGGGGCGAGCGGCCGAGGTTGGTATGAATCACGATGCCGGTCCCGTTGATTAACGGTTGGATCCGGCTCGCGCGAAGATCTTCAAGCGAAGCGCGGATAAGATCGACAATGACGGAGAATTCCGGGACTTCACGTTGGCGGCGGATTCTCGCCAGCTCCTGGCGGACAAGATCGACAATCAGCGGCCGCGGCAAATCGGTCCGAGCCGGACTGGCTTGTTCGCCTAACGAATCGAGAATTTTGCTCACCGCCGGAATCGCTCGACGCGATCGCGATTTTATTTTGCGGCGCATATCAAATGTTTTCGCTTGCGAATGATGCGGCCGATGACGGCGGCGCAAGGGGTGCGGGCTTTCTTGAGAACGCGCGAAACTTGGGACAGGCGCGATTCAGGGACGCAAAGGAGTAACCCTCCGCTGGTCTGCGCATCCGCGAGCAAAGTTCGCTGAAGTGGCGATGTTGATTTCAAATCCACCGTTGCTCTGGCGGCCTTCAAATTGTCACGACTGCCGCCGGGAACGCAGTCGCGTTTGATCAAGTCAAAGATCTCATCGCTGATTGCCGGGACGCGGTCCGGGAATATTTCGGCGCTGACTTTACTCGCGCGACACATGTTCGCGAGATGCCCAAGTAAACCGAAGCCGGTGATATCGGTCGCGGCGCGAACGAGACGTTTTTCGGCGAGCTCGGCGCCGACTAAGTTTGTTTGCGACATGAGCGCGATTACTTTTTTCTCGAGCGCGGGTGAAGCGAGGCCGCGTTTGATTGCCGTGGTCGCGATGCCGGTGCCGAGCGGTTTTGTGAGCAGAAGCAAATCGCCAGGCCGCGCATTCTCGTTTGCCAGAATATTTCGAAGATCGATAATTCCGGTAACGGCGAGGCCATAGATCGGCTCGGGATTGCGAATGGAATGTCCACCGATAATGGCGCAACCGACCTCGGCGGCTTTTTCCAAGCCGCCGCGCAGAATGGCGGCAATCGTTTTTGGTGAAACGAGATTGATTGGGAAACCCATAAGATTCAATGCGGTGATTGGCCGGCCGCCCATCGCAAACACATCCGAGAGCGCATTAGCGGCGGCGATTTGTCCATAGGCGAACGGGTCGTCCACGATTGGTGTAAAAAAGTCCACGGTCTGGACGAGGCCACACGCCTTCGCCGAGCCTCCGGCGCGCAGGCGATGTCGATCCGCCTTCGGTCGCCGTGGCGACCTACGGCGCGACAAGTCCAAACGATAAACGCCGGCGTCGTCGAACGTGCTCGAATTAACGAGAACGTTCGCATTTCGATACGTTGGTAGCTGACGCAAAACTTGCGCCAGGGCCTTTTGGCTCAACTTGGCTGCTCACCCAGCGCAGGACGACAACGATGTTAGTTTACGGATCTGTTCGCGCGACACGATTCACCTCCTTTCGAGATAATTCTGCCGCCAGAGACGGCGGCCGCTACAACTTCAGGAAGATTAAGATTAAGAGGAAGCGGAAGAGGGTTGCGGAGAGGACAGGAATCGAACCTGCCCCGGCTCTTGCGAACCGACCACGGTTTTGAAGACCGCGAGGACCACCAGGCACCCTTCACTCTCCAGAGAAAAAGAAAACGTCCAACCCGCCTTCGCCGGGCTACGGCGCGGCAGGCGCTCAACGTCGAACACCCAACGTCGAATGAGAGAAGAAGAAAAAGTTTACTTTGCCTTTTTGATCGCGCTGACCATGGCATCGAAATCCGGCCAGTCGCCGGAGTCGAGTTTGGAATGGAGCAGTTTGCCATTGGCGCGAATTTCAAAAGCGCCGCCGCTCGAAGGAATGAGCGTGAGCGATTTGATGCGTTCACCGAGTTCAAGAATTTTGGTCGCCAAACTGACGGCCTTCGGCGTGTAGTTTCAAACGACGCAATATTCGATCGAGACTTCGGTCTTCACCGGGCGAGCTCCTTTCCTGGTGAAAATGGTACGGAAGCCGGGAGAGCCGGTCAAGGTGCGAGCCGCACTGGCATTTAGCAGAAACAGACGACGGCGGGCGCCTGCCACCACAGCAAATGGCAAGCGATGCGCTCGCCCTGCAATTTCGGCTACCGATTGCGCGTGGAAGCAGGCGCTTCGCCGCCTCCTTCCGCGGCCGGCCCGCCACCGCCGAAGTAGTAGGAGAAAACAACGAACAATTGCATCACCGGCGATTTATGATTCACGCCGAACAACGGGGAAATATCGAAACGTGTATTTCGACTTGGGTGCCAGGCCGCAGTCGGCCCGATGACAAAACTGTTGTAGGGTTTGCCGCGAATTCCTTTGTCGGTAAAACTGCGAAACAGGAATTCCATTCCGCCCTTCAACTCCTCATGGCTAAGCCAGAACGGTGCTACCAGGCTTTGCGCGAATCCCCACTCGCGGCCGCGATCACCGCTTATTTCCTGTTCGAAGAAAGCATTGAAGGCCCATTCCACGCGCTCGAAGAAGTCTTCCGAGAGCAATAGACGCAGCTCGTAAGCGTCGGGAATATCCATCGAGGTGTCGAAACCGCTCGGACCAAATTTGTGCGCCGGAGTCGGCGGACCTTCGTCGTGCAGAATCCTGCCGCCCCCAACTTTGTATTCGGCAAAGAGCGTCGGGTTTAATGGAATCTTGCCCCAGTTCGCGAAGGCGTAGCGGGCTTCGATACTGAAACTCCGCACCTGGGTTTCGTCGCCGTAATGTTCGACGTCGGTTTCAGTGGCGATGTTGATCCGGTACGGCAGACCAAACTCGACCTCTTCAGTGAAGTCGTGATCAGGGCTGCGAAAATGCACGACGGCATCTTCATAGATCAGGCTGGCGTAAATCGCGCCGGGCGGCAGCACATAGGCATTCGTGAGCGGTGAGAAACGCGATTGCGAAAAACTTGTCGGCGCGCCGTAGGCGCTCGGCAATTCTTCGCCGGTAACGACGATGTGTTCGGACGCGGCAGTTTGGGCGTGGCTCGAATGATTAATCGCCAGAAAACTAAGATAGGCGCAGCAAATTGATGGAATGACGAGACGAGATACACGATGACGAACGGTGTTTGCGTTCACAAGGGGAACCAGTCAAGCATCGACCGACGTTGTCAAAGTCACATTGAAGCCCGTCGCTTAATTGTTACGGCAAGGCGGTTATCTCAGGCTCCCCGTCCTGGTGAAAGAAAATGGGACTGGTCGGTGACTTTGTTAATTCAATGGGCGTCGAAAATGCAAACGAGTTCATAACAGCGGTCTCCTCCAAGTTTGATTGCTGATTCGGATTTGATCGACCGCGTGGTTGTGCAATCGGAAATAAAAAAACTGCGCTGACCTTTCGACCAGCGCAGTTTTCGGGAAGAACTAAATCGAGCTTAGCTCCGGCGTCGTGCTCGCAGAATAGTCAAGCCAAGTGAGCCGAGCCCACCCAAACCAAGAAGCGACAGCGTCCCGGGTTCCGGAACAACCGTGATGATGTAGGTAGCTTGGCTGGAGAGCGGGTTGTCACTGATTTCGCTGCCGCTAAGCTCGGAAACTTTTGGCGAGAGATCTGTCGTTTTAAGCGTATAGGTTCCGGCGGCCGCTCCGGTTAAGCTAAAGCTGATGGTTGCGATCATGTAGGTTCCTGCGGCGAGGGGTGTACCGGTGGTGGTGGCGCCCAAGTCGCCGCCTTGAGAGGCGGATTGGTCGGTCAGGAAACCGGTGTCAGCACCCGAAGAATCGCTAAACGTCTTTGGCAAGCCGCCGTCGGTGCCAATAGTAAAATTGAAGTAGCTTTCGCTTGTTATGCTGATGAAGGGCGCGAGCGCCGTTGGCACTTCGAACCAATAGGAAATGCCTGGCGAACTCGTCGGCGGACTCGTGAAAACCAGATTCACATCGAAGCTGAATGTGTCGGTTGAGTTATAGGTGCCCGAAGTGGCCGTTCCAGCGCCGGCGCCGTTATCGTCGAATGAAAGCGTGACCGTGCCGAAAGCAGCCGATGTCGCCATCACTAACGGAATAAGCGCGCAGAGGATTGTCTTTTTCATTTGGTAGTTCTTCCTTGTTTTTATTTGTGTGAACCGCGGTTTAGTTGCTGACGTTTATGCACGCTTTGATGGGCGGCGTCATAACTGGGCATTTTTCCGCCGGAAAAGCAAGCAACATTTCTAGTAATTATAGTAATTATTAAGATGCTGGCTCTTAATCGGTTCATATCCGCTGTCCGGATGCCTGCTTTTCATGAATTATGAGCTTTTTCCCCGGTCACGGGCGGCTGGGCAGTCCGGTCCCTGACTTGGATTCCTCGCCGCGGCGGAGCCAATGGCGATTACCAAGTGGTCGTCACGTTTGCCGTTCCAGTGACAGTAACCAATGCGATAGCCATTCCGGCAACGGGCGGAACAGCTTCGGTGGTGGGAACGCCGATCGTTAGCAACAATCAGGTCACGGTGAACCTGACCAACGTCAGTAACGCGCAGAGGCTCACGATCAACTTGATCGGTTGCAGTGTCATCGTGCTGGCGGTGACTTCATGTAGTCGATTATCGAGGACTGCCTGGCGGCGGAGTCGGCGTCGCGGTCGCGACTACCACTGCTCCGGAGGGTGGTTTTACTGTAGTTTGCGTATGGCCACTCGCTGGGGCAGGCGGGTTGGCTTGGACTTTGGACTGGGTCTAAGCATTGGAGTAATCATTTTTTGCCGTGAGGCTTTGGCGTCGGCGTTGGAGTTGGACTTACTGTTGGAGACGGCGTTGCGGTTGGCGTGGGCGTCGGCTTGCCGTGCGGCTTGGGAGTCGGCGTCGGTGTAGGCGTTGCCGTTGGCGTCGCCAGGGTCGGATCGAACACATAACCTTGCGCGACGTCGATCAGGTTGAAGAATACGCCACCAATTCCGACTAAGGGATCTGGTGGAACGCTGTTCGCTTGCGCTTGCAGTGTCATCGTGCTGGCGGTGACTTCATGCAGTCGATTATCGATCGCGCCCGCTTCCGTTACATCCGAAAGCGGAACATAGATCGTGATATTTCCGTTTGGACCGAGCGTCGATTGGCAATTGGCCGCCGCTAGTTGCGTCCTGCCGGGATAAGTTAAAACGCCGCCGCCGCCGACAAGCTGCACCGCATCTTCCCCATCAAAACATTGCAACGCGGCTCCGTTCAAGGACTCGGCGTAAACGTGGAAATTTTTGCCGCCGTTTCCGTCAGTGGTTGAAGGTACGAACCATTGCGTTGACCAGACAAGATCGACATCGGGATCTTGAGCCGTTGTGGGCGCCAGGCTGAGATCGTTCAACTGCATGAAAATTCTATAACACGGCGCGGCGACGGAGCACGGCGCGGTCGTCACCAAGCTGACGCTGGAGCTCAGAATGTCGAGCTGCGGCATGTTCGCGCTGCTGGTGCCGGCAACTTCATATTTGCCGTCGCCGGATGGATCGAGCACGCCATTGAACGGAGTAATTCCCGGAACGCTCAACGGCGATTGCTTCGCGTAGAGACCAGGGCCGCCATTTTGGTGAACATACATGGCGTGCCCGGCCAATAGACCGATGACACTGTTTGAATCGGCGTAACTAATATGTGCTTCACCTTTGGGACCGGTGCGCATTTGCAAATAATCGCCCAGCGCGCGGCTGGCATTTGCGCATTGGCCGCCAACTAAAGTTTGAACGGCGCCGCGATGGACCGGGTGCGAGCTTGCGCGGATCGGTGGAGTAAAAACGACGCCGCTTGGATCGTGGGCGTTGAGCGACTGGACCATCCAGACGCTCCAAAGGCCGTTGACCGAATCGGGCCCATTGATGTTTTTGCCTTGTGATGGAGGAATCAGCGCATTTTGGCCGCAGTTCTGATCGTCCGGATTGCTGAGGCCAGGCGTCCCGTACCAAACAACGTTCACGCGACCATCATCACCCGCGTTGATCCACGCGAAGACGTTGTTGTGCAAAACGCCGTCGGCCGAGCCGGAGGTGTCGATCTGAATCGGTGTGCTCCAAGTGGCTCCCTGGTCGGTCGAGTACGAATACTTCAAAACGGTATCGCCGACGACGTTACCGTTCGCATCGATCGGCGCTTGTTCCCAAACCGCGTAAAGATTGCCGGCTTTATCGATTGCGAGAGTCGGAAAATTAGCACCAGTTTTTTGATTGGCGCCGAGATCGGCCACCGGCAAATCCGTGCAGTTCAATCCGCTCGGATCGCTTACGTTTGTAACCGGCGCGCCGAACGCCACCGGGAAACAACGACCGAGCGAGATTTTATTTAGCGCCGTGTTGTCGTGAATAACAAAAATATGTTTCACTGGCGCTGGCAAGGTGGTGTATCCACCCAGTCCGTCGGGTTGGCCTAACGTGGTCGCGATTGGGCTGATTTCGTTGTTGCCCATGATCGCTTCATCGCACGAGCCGACGGCGGACACGTGATTGGCCGGGCCGAACTCGATGCCGGCGGTTGGTTCTAATCCCGTCACGGGCGAGCGATACATCACCAGCACGTTGTTGCCGACACTACTGCCGCACACCACGTCGCCGGGCCCGATCTCGTCGTTCGCTAAATAAATGCTGCCGCCGTTTAACGGATCGCCATCGATCGCATACCACTGTCGATCTACCGCGGTGTCCGGCACGCCAGTATTGCTGCAAGTAAATGTGGCGCCGAAATCGTCCGACCGCGAGGTGCTGAAATTCGCCAGCGTGAGATCGTTGAAATACAAACGTCCAAGCGGATCGACTGCGATTTCGCTGTCGCCGCCGCCGTTACACGTTGTGACTTTGCCCTCGAGCGGCGCCGCGCCCACGACCCACTTGAACGTTTTGCCGCCATCGAGCGAATGCCAAATCCAACTCGTGTCGGCAGAAAGCGAGCCTGGGGCGCTCGTGTAAATGCGATCGGGATTTGTCGGATCGATCCGAATCGATTCTTCGAACCCGGTTCCACCAATGCCGGCGATAATCGGATGGCCGAACGTTGGCGCATTGGCGGGCAGAGCGGTGTTGGTATTCAGATTTCCGCTCTGTTGCGTGACGGAGCCTTTGTTTTTGGCGAGTGAAGCGAGTCCAAGATTCAATTTCTGCAATGCGAGCTTGAGTCCGCCTTGGCTCGGCGGCGGCTTTGCCGGTTCGAAACTTAGGGCCATTAAAAAGCCGCCTGCCGCGACCAGAACGGCAGTCATTGTGCGGCGCAGATTGAGGTTTCCTTTCATGTAGGTTTCAATTCTAGGATAAGGCTTCGCAAATTGGAAATTTTGTTTTGCTCCTAGGATTCGGATTTGGGCGGCCTTGCGACTGCCACTTCGCCCAATTTTTATCGAAGCCGACGCACATTGATTTGTCGGGTCGCGGATGCTAGGTAGCCTCGGTCCGAAGCCGGACGGGCACCGTTTCGCAATGACTGCTAAGAATTACAAAGACACCCTAAATCTTCCGCGAACGGATTTTCCGATGAAGGCGAACCTGGCCTCGCGCGAACCGGAGCTGCTGAAAATGTGGGACGAGGCCCGGCTTTATCAGCAGATCCAGCGGTCGCGTAAAAACAGGGAGCTGTTCGTGCTTCACGACGGTCCGCCTTTCGCCAATGGCGACGTGCACATGGGAACCGCGCTCAACAAAATTCTGAAAGATTTCGTGGTGAAATCGCAAACCATGCTCGGCAAACGCGCGCCTTACGTTCCGGGCTGGGACTGCCACGGCCTTCCGATCGAATACAAAGTCGTCAAAGAATCGCGCGATTTGTCACCGCTGGAAGTGCGCAAGCGCTGCGATGCGTTCGCACGCAAATATGTCGATCTTCAGCGCGAGCAATTCAAACGGCTCGGCGTGCTCGGCGATTGGGAGCATCCCTACCTGACGCTCGATCCAAAATACGAGGCGGAAATCCTGCGCGCGTTCGCGGTTTTTGTCGAAAAGGGACTGGTTTACCAATCGAAGAAGCCGGTTTTTTGGAGCACCGGCGCGCAGACCGCTCTCGCGGAAGCTGAAGTGGAATATCAGGAACGCGACGACACGTCCGTCTACGTGAAATTTCCAATCGCGAGTGGTGAATGGAAAGACAAAGCGAGCATCGCAATCTGGACGACCACACCGTGGACGTTGCCGGCGAACCTGGCCATCGCGGTTGATCCCAAAGAACTGTACGTGGTCCAGGAGTTTTCGCGTGACGGAACTTCCGAAACTTTGCTCTTGGCTGACAAACTGGTCCCGCAATTCTGTGCCAACACAAAATTCGAACCGACCGGCGAACCACTCGAATCATTTCTCGGGGCGAAGATCGACAAGATTAAAGCGCGCCATCCATTTCTTGATCGCGAAGCAATTGTGCTCACGGCCGATTTCGTAACGATGGACAGCGGTACTGGCGCGGTCCACATCGCGCCCGGTCACGGCGAGGACGATTACTGGTTAGGCAAACAAAATAATTTGCCAATTTTGTCTCCAGTCGATGATCACGGCCGTCTCACCGATGAAGCGGGTCTGCCAAATCTAACCGGCAAATATGTTTTCGATGCGAACATCGACATCGTCAATTTGCTGCGCGATCGCGGCATGTTGTTAGGCGCGCAGAATTTTCATCATTCCTATCCGTATTGCTGGCGCTCCAAGACGCCGATCATCTTCCGCAACGTTGAACAATTTTTTATTCGGATCGACGACCTCCGCGGCCAAGCGCTGAAAGCAATTCACAACGAAGTGAAATGGATCCCGGCGTGGGGCGAGAACCGGATCGCCGGCACCGTCGAATCGCGTCCCGACTGGGTCATTTCGCGTCAGCGCAGTTGGGGCGTCCCGTTGCCTGTCTTTTACTCAGCCGAGGGCAAACCAATTCTCGACGCGAAGATAATTCGCAAGCTGGCCGATCTGGTAGCGGGCCGCGGCTCCAATGTTTGGTTCGAATTGAACGATGTCGATCTTGCGAACCAATTGGGACTTCCAGCAGGCACAACCAAACGCAACGACACAATCGACGTCTGGATCGACAGCGGCATGTCGCACCAGGCCGTTTGTGCAACGCGTCCCGAGTTGCGCGACCCGGCCGACATGTATTTGGAAGCCACCGATCAACATCGCGGCTGGTTCCAATCGTCACTCATGACCAGCATCGCCATGAAGGATCGCGCTCCTTACAAAACTTGCGTCACCCACGGGTTCGTTGTCGATCTTGACGGCAAGAAAATTTCCAAGTCCGGCACTTACGACAAACCGATGGACGCCGGACACTTTGTCGGGCGTCACGGCGCTGATCTAGTCCGGTTGTGGGCGAGCAGCATCGATTACACCGATGATGTTCCGTTTTCGGAAGAGATGTTCACGCGGCTCGGCGATACCTATCGGCGCATTCGCAACACGCTCCGGATTCTGTTAGGCAACCTATACGACTTCACCCCTCACCTTCATCCTCTCCCCTCGAAGGGGAGAGGGCAGGGTGAGGGGTCGTTGGGCGCGACGTTAATCGATCGGTGGATTCTCGAACGGCTCGATCAGGTGATTGCTGATTGCCGCGCCGCGTATGAAGCATTCGAGTTTCACAAGGTCTATCACACGTTGAATCAATTTTGCGCGGTCGATCTGAGCAGCCTTTACATCGACATCACCAAGGACCGGATGTATTGCGACGCGCCGGATTCGTCTCGTCGCCGCGCTACCCAGACGGCGATGCACGAAATTTTCAGCGCACTCTGTCAATTGCTTGCCCCGGTGACTGTATTTACGGCCGAGGAAGCGTGGCGCCATTCACAGGCTGGCTCGTCGGTTCATTTGGAAGAATTTCCGAAAACGCAGGCCCGCGGCGGTAAAGCAATCGCGCAGGTGACAGATCTTTTGCGATTGCGGGGCGTGATTGGTCAAGCGATCGAAAAAGCGCGCCATGAAAAATTGATTGGCAATGCGCTCGAGGCGGCGGTTGTTTTGCGCTCGGACTCGAATGTGACCGGCGAGCTCAGCAAAGAGGAGCTGGAGGAATTTTTCATTTTGAGTGATCTGACAATCGATCAGGCCGGGGAGGCGGGCGCAACCGTGACTAAGACGCCTTACCAAAAATGCGCGCGGTGCTGGCGGTATCGCGAGTACGTCGGCAAAAGCAAAACGCATCCGGATTTGTGCGATAGGTGCGAGAAAGTGGTGAGCGGCTAGGTTCTGCTGTCATTCCGAGCGGATCCGAGAAATCTCTCACTGTTTCCCGGGAAATATTTTAGAGATGTCTCGACTTCGCTCGACATGACAGAATCGGAATAACGCGGACATGAAATATATTTTCTTCATTTCCTCCCCGCTCTACCTGCTGGACCGGATCACAAAGTATTGGGTGTTGCACTCGATCGATCCGGACCAGCCGGTCGTCGTGATGCCGGGCTTCTTCCATTTGGTCAACATTACCAACACCGGCGCGGCGTTCGGTTCCTTCAAGAACAACAACGCCTTTTTTATCGCGATCTCGTGTGTCGCCTTGTTATTCGCGCTCGTGTTGCTCTTGGGGCGACACGAGCATGGTGAGTCAGATGGGCCGAAGTCGCTTTGGTGGACACGGAATTTCTGGCGCGATGTGTCCCTCGCCTTGCTGCTGGCCGGCGTGCTCGGAAATCTGACGGACCGCTTGCTTTACGGTCACGTAATCGATTTTTTGCTCTTCGATCTGCATGTACCATTCGCGCATCCGTGGCCGGCGTTTAACGTGGCCGATTCCTGTATCTGCGTTGCGGTTGTTTTCTTCATCGTTCATTCTTTTCGACAGGAGAAGAAAGCGCCCGTGCCTGTCTAGGTGTAGCGACGCTCTCCCAGCGCCGACGTCGTTACAGTTACATTATGATATGCGACGGTCATAGACCGCCGCTACAATAAGTGTGTGAAAATGTCGCCGATGGAAAAAACTGCGCGCGAAGTCGCGCAGCGTTTGCGCGGCCAGGGCCACATCGCTTATTTCGCGGGCGGGTGCGTGCGCGACATGGTCCGCGGTCTACCCGCAAAAGATTTCGACGTCGCGACGGACGCGACGCCTGACATCGTGCAGAAGATTTTTCCGCACACCTACGCGGTCGGCGCGCATTTCGGCGTCGTCGTCGTGGTCGAGAATGGATTCAATTTCGAAGTTGCGACATTCCGGTCGGACGGCGCGTATCTGGATCACCGTCATCCGGTAGATGTTCGATTTTCTTCGCCGGAAGAAGATGCGAAGCGGCGCGATTTTACGATCAACGGGATGTTCTTCGATCCGGAGAAGGACGAACTGATCGATTTTGTCGGCGGCCGCGCCGATTTGGAAGAAAAACTTGTTCGAGCGATCGGCGATCCGGCCGCGCGCTTTGCCGAAGACCGCTTGCGAATGTTACGCGCGGTCCGTTTTGCCACCGTACTCGATTACAAGATCGACAATCGGACCTGGGATGCACTCGTTGCGAGCGCGGCGTCGATCAATGAGATCAGCGCCGAGCGCATTCGCGAAGAATTACTGAGGATTTTTCTTTCGCCCAATCGCGTCCGCGGCTGGGAGTTGCTCGATCGGAGCGGATTAATGCGCACGATCTTGCCCGAGCTCGACGCGATGAAAGGTTGTTTGCAGCCGGAACAGTTTCACCCTGAAGGCGACGTTTTTGAACACACCAGGCTGATGCTGGGGCTGCTCCCGGAAAAAGTTTCCCTGCCGCTGGTCCTTTCGGTTTTATTCCATGACGTGGGGAAACCAGTCACGGCCACCGTCGATGAAACCGGCCGGATTCGTTTCAACGAGCACGATCGAATTGGCGCCACGATGACCGAATCGATCATGGAACGGTTGCGGTTTTCGCGCGCCGAGATCGATGCGGTGGTCGAGATGGTCAAGCAGCACATGGTTTTTAAGGATGTGCCGAAGATGCGGGTGGCGAAGCTGAAGCGATTCATGGCCCGACCGACGTTCGAGGAGGAGCTCGAGCTGCACCGGGTCGATTGCGCGAGCAGCCATAAGATGATGGACAACTACGAATTCCTTTTGCAGAAGCGCGAGGAATTCGCCAACGAACCGATCATTCCGCCGCCATTGATTCGCGGCGACGACTTGATCGCGCTCGGAATGAAACCAGGCCCAAAGTTCGGCGAAATCCTGGAAGCGGTCGAAACGCGACAGTTGGAAGGCGCATTGAAAGATCGGGAAGAAGCCCTCGATTGGGTCAAGCGCGAGTACTCGTTAGGCCAAGAAGCTTAGTAGAACATTCTAGAACATTCGGCGCCCAACGTTGGAAGTTGGACGCCGAATGAAACAGATCTGCCCGACGCTACGGCGCGATCGTAACCGTCACGGTTTTAGAAATTGCCACGCCGCGAACTAGTAACCGTGTGGTGGAGTAGGTCTCAGCGTTGGAGTAATCATTTTTTTCCGTGAGGCTTTGGCGTCGGCGTTGGAGTTGGACTTACTGTTGGAGTCGGCGTCGGCTTTCCGTGTGGCTTCGGCGTTGGCGTTGGCGTTGGCGTTGGTGTCGGAGTTGGCGTTGGTGTC